>Ga0194131_10000827_pt1 | contig 53519 bp, 89 predicted proteins | sample TA2KigO120mmetaG_FD_148631 | JGI IMG/M metagenome (GOLD analysis project Ga0194131, IMG submission 148631) | Freshwater microbial communities from Lake Tanganyika, Tanzania - TA2015053 Kigoma Offshore 120m | ecosystem: Environmental > Aquatic > Freshwater > Lake | place: Tanzania: Lake...
AATTTGTGCAAGACGCTGTCACGGAAGTTCCTGCGTCAACTGTTGCAATAAATCGTAGTGCGTCTGCGGCATCTACCGTGTTATCCGCAGGCACTGGCAATGCAGCAGGTGTAGAAATAACGGACGCAGTTGTATTAGCGGTTCCATCTAGAGCTACAGCGACTGTCATTACAGCAGCACTTGCAGGTGTTGCGATAAAGGTGCTCAAGGTCATGGCTGCAACCACGGCTAGAGCGATTTTCTTGAATGAATTCATTTTTCTCCTTGTTCTGTTATTCATCATATAAGTTTATATTCTATCAGGAAATCTCTAACATCGTCAGGATGGGTAGAGGCCATTAGTTGTCTTCTTCTCCATCTTCCCAACCAATTTTCCTAATTGGGTCGTCGGTAGGAACTATCCAATCGGGATGAGAGCTGCGATCCATAGCAAAAGCCAAAGCAGTTCCCTCATCCATCCCAGCTTTGCGACAAGCTTTATAAACTTCATTGGCAGCAATAGCCCAGAAATCAAGTCTTGTTAAAGGAATTTCTTTAGTAGTTCTACGCCTTTTAGGGCGTTTTTTACTTACGCGTTTTCTCGTTGTCATTTTTGACCCCTTTCGCTAAGGTTAATTCTAGCGGCTTTCCACATGGGCATGTCTCCGCAGCTGCAGGGGATGTGCCTTTGAACTTAGGCCGACCAAATCCAACGATGGATATTTGTACATTCTTTTTATTTTTCTTGTATGCACGTAGTTTTTTGCAAACCTCGCCCCCATTGCGTTGACTACCTTTGGAATCCCCAGAGGTGTTTCCTTCTACGCACCACACAGTGCCGTCTTCATTGTCCTTAATGACAATACCGACGTGCGAAATGCGGTCTACCCCATCGGATGGGAAGTCAAAGTAAGCGATATCTCCTGGCTCTGGGTCAGCAAGATCGCCGTCAATCCAAGCGTTCTTTTTCTTAAATGCTTGTGCGCCTGCGGGAGTGTATACCGTATTGGGTACCTTAACCCCCGCTTCATTAGCACACCACATAACAAAGCTTCCGCACCATGGTTGGAAGTTGGCTTTAGTAAAAGCGCCGTATTTGGTTTGATTATCTTTAGGACCTTCTACGGTACCAATCTCTGCCTTAGCAACTTCAATGAGGCGTTCTGCGGTTCCTTGCTCTGCCATTAGTCTTTATCCCAATCCTCATCTACTGGCTGTGGTTTTGGGACTGCGCCATCTGGCTTTGCAAGTCTACGAGCTTTCGCGTCATCAATTTCGGCTTCTAACTTCTTATCAGCTAGCTGTGCTGCCATAATGTCTTTAGCACCAGACTGACCGATAAGAAGACCGGCGAGAGTTCCGGTAATGAATGTAGCTACGCTGCCTAGTACGTTGAAGAACATCTTGTCATTCTCTGACTGAGCTCCAATAGGTTGCGTAACAAATAAAAGGCCATAGAGAATTCCTATAGCAGTAAAAAATAATATAGAGCCTAGAGTAATACCTAGAATAAACTTTAATCTAGCTTCTAGTTCTTGGGGGGTTAGTCTTTCTTTAGCCATTTGATGTTCCTTCTTGTTTAACACCTAAGTCTGAGGGACAAGTCCCACTAGCGGTGCATACGGGTGGTTTACATTCTGCTTTTTCCCAGTTAGCTGGGTCTTGGCATGGGTAGCGGAAATGTCCGTCGTATCCACATCCAGACAAAAGCACTAATGATAGTCCGGCAAGGACTAGTCTACTCTTCTTCATTCTTTGGATTCTACCATTTTCCTCGTCTCCTTACTAGCCTTCTTTTGGTGTAGTATTGGAAGATGATTTTGTGGACTGATTTTATTGCCCTTGCACTGGTGACTCTGGTTGTTGTTCTGTTTCCTCAGATACGTCGACTGGAGCCTCAGGCTCCGAAGTTTCTTCGGATTCCGATGAGGGTTCTTCCATATCTGTTGGGGATTCTGTGGGCTTTGATGGTTCTTTTGTGGGCGAGTCAGTAGATGAGTCTGTCGGTTGATTTGTGGAAGCTTCAGCAGGATCTTGAGGATTCTCTGTCTCGTCTGTATTGTCTGAAGGCGTGCTATCTTGAGGAGCATCCGATGACTCCTCTTCCGGATTTTGTGTTTCCTCTTCAGAAGATTCTTCAGGAGACTCTTATTGAGATTCCTCATCTGCAGGAGATTCGTCCTCAGGTTCGTCAAGCGATTGAGGATCTGCAGAAAGATCCTCAGCATCAGGAGTTGATGGCTCGTCTGGCTGAGGCGGAACTACGGGATCCTGGGGTTGCTGAGGCTCGGGCCGAGAAGGCTCGGAAGGAGCTGGTTCGGTTGGAGGAACAGGTTGAAGTGTTGGGTCCGTGGAAAGATTAGGAGAAGTGGATGAATCAACAGGAGTTTGAGGAGTTGTGGAAGGTTGAGTTGGAGAAGGCTCGGAAGATTGTGGAGGAGTGGTCGGCGCAGGGCTCTGAGGATTTGTTGATTGAGAAGATTATTGAGCAGGAGGAGTTTGAGAGGGAGCAGGTACAGGAGTCGGTTCGCTTGGCGGTGTCGACGGCTGTTGAAGCTTTGGCTAAACTACAGGTGTTGAAAGCGCAGATACAGAAGAACGCAGTTACAGAAGAGGGTGTCATCTTTAAAGAAGAACCCTACGCAGAACGCTTAAAGTATATGGAAGAGAACGGAATATAGTGAGCATTAAGGAGATGAATTCGTTGACGATGTTGCTGATGTCTGAAATTTACTGTGATTGGTTGTTGGAGTTCGAATTAGAGTCGGAGTAGATACGGAGGTTTAAGATGGACTTTCAGTCAGTGTGGATGTGGGGTTGGACGTTGTATTGCTTGGCGACTGGGATTGTGATTGGGTGGATATGGGGGTCGCAACAGTCGCGGACGAAGTTGGAAGAGGAGTTGAAATGGAAGAAGGCGAGGGTGTTGGCTCTGGAGTTGGACTTGGAGAGGGCGAACTCTAAGTGGTTGTGGAAAGAGTAGGAGATGGAGCAGACGCTGTGGTTTTTGTTGGGCTTGGGGTTGGGTTTGGCTCTGGACTTGCCGTTGGTGTGGGTGATGCTGAAGCCTCTGAAGAAGAGGGTGTTGGCGCTGGAGGTTCAGCAGCGTAAACAGGAAGCATCATTATGGCGTAGAGCGCAAAACTAATGAAAAATGTTATTTTATTGTAACGACCTCTTAAGTTAATAATATTTTAGCAAGACATACTGTGCTGCATGTATCATAGTTTGCACACACACCACTAAACACTGCGCAGGAGTTTAAATGTCAGCACTAGATTGGGTTGGAATCATCACCGGGGTAGTTACAATCGTAACTGCTGTATATATTGCATTTAAAAAATTTAATCAGTATCTAATTAAAGAATACCTGAGCGAACTAAAACCAAATAATGGTAGCAGCCTATCTGACAAGGTTAAGTTGGAGATTCTCCCTATGTTGATAGAAATCAAGTCAGAATTGGCTGAACTTCGGGGTAGATTTGATCAGCACGTCGTCCAGCAGATCGAACAAACTAAGGATTAGCCTGACGTTACACCCCTTTTAGGGCACCATTAGTAGTCTAGGACCCTCCTAGAAAGGATTAAAATGGACAAGAAACAATTACAGGCTATGCTCGCATCGTATGGGCGCTCATTCCTAGCAGCAGCTCTTGCGGTATGGCAAGTCGGAGAAATTACAGACATTAAAGGAATCATTGCAGCAGGTCTTGCAGCTGTCGTACCAGTAGCAGCACGTGCAATCAATCCAAAGGATCCGGCCTTCGGTATCGTAAATGCTATTCTTCCTGAAGTAGAGAAGCAACTCGCTGGTATCATCGAAGATTCAAAGAAGAAAGCAAAGAAAAAGAAATGAGTAAGTCATTACCATATTCTTCTTCTCCCAACATTAGTGCAGGGGCAATTAAAGCTGAACCTGTTGTAGAAAAACCTTTAGTTAATAGCGATGGTTTTCCAATCGCACCCACAGTTGCACCTGAACCAGTGGTAGAAGGAGCAGTGGAAGAAGAAAAGAAAACTATTAAGAAGAAGGCGTAACTAACAAATGCCATCATCACATCAAAACTGGCAGTACTTAGGCGCTAGTGGTTACATTGGCGCCTACACCACCACCGGTGGTGGAGGTACGCCTATAGTTACTCGTAGCGTAATGGACTCGCTACGCATTGGTGTGGGAAAAACTCCTTCTGCAGAATACCCTGACGGTTACCTAGGAACTATTCGTTCTCGTCGTGATGATAGAGGAAAACCTTACGCAGTATCAGACGTTGTTTTAGATTCTCTCAAGGCTAGACAAAACCAACGTGGATATCAGCGTGGAGTTCATAAAGGTGAACGTATTGATCTTGGGGATTACGCATGGCCAGAAGGATTAGAGCCTGATCGTAGACTTAACGTAAGAGTAAAGCCTGTAGATAATGGTGGAGGCATAAGCTATATGGTTAAACGCAACGCCCCTAACTCTATGCTTGCTCCAGCACCTCACTTAGTCAATGATGGTAAAGCAAACATTTCTGCCAATGTCCCTGTGGAGTTTAATACAAAACTTGCCGGACATTTTAATCATTTAAGGCCTAGGTGGAACTAATGGGGGTATCAGGAAATCCAGCAAAAAGGGGCAATAATAAAAAAACCCCCAAGGCCAAAAAGTCTGAAGCAGTAGCCAAAAGTCCATACGCTGATTTGCCAAAAGCAGAGCCTTTGCAAAGTAAAGAACAATTTGATCAAATTATGAACAAAGTTCATACCCGACCATCTTCTGCTAAGCCACGCCCAGTAGATGAAGAAGGTATTCCATATTTAACTAACAAAGACATTGCTACATTGTACGGAGTACATGTCGATACCGCAAAAGAATATACGCATACACGAGAAGTTCCACATATAGTAGAGCAGCACGGACTAGGACGTCAAACAGAGGGAAAAGATCCTTTTAACGTAGACCCCCTGCAGCGCGGAACACGCACTTGGCACAGACTTAGTGAAGTAGTTGACTTTTTAAATGATAGAGGCCATCTTATGGGACAAACAGCAGCTAACCATTTGGCTGAACAGAGAGAGATTATTAGAAAGAAAAAAGCTGCAGGAGAAGTAGTACCTACGCTGCACGATAATCCTGTTCATCCAAATTTGGCAAGTCGCATGATTCGTTTCCCGACCGGACGACGAAAGACGGAGTCTCTTACGCCTCCGGATTCTTCACGTGGAGAGTCTTTTGAAGCCGGAAAGTTTACATCTAATGTTTTAGATGCGATAGCGTCTGGATCTGGAAAGATTGGAAATACTGTAGACTCTAGAAGAAAGAGACGTAAGAAGTGATGCAAGATGGAGTCTATGATCATACTAAGCCAAGGGACATAGTTGATAACGGACCAAAAATCCGGTATGACTACATGGGTCCTTTTGAGGACACCCGGGATGCCCTTATCAGTCGCGCCCTAATTTCTGTAACTTTGCCTTCTGCTATGGTTCAAGACATTGTGCGGCCCAACTTGCCGCAGGTTCAATTATTTCGTCCAAAGTTTGGATATAGAACCGAAGAACTTAGTATTATGGACATAATTGATGTAAATATCGAATACTCACCCACCAGAACTGACTATTCACAGTCCCCGACCTCTTATCAAGGTACTTCAAGAAACGTAAGCGAATCCGTATGGTAGAGGAAATCAGCACTACAACTATCTATGATGGTAGTAAACTATGCAGTAGGTGTGGAAACATTATGAATCCAATCATGGTTCTATACGGAGACGGCAAAATATGCTCCAACTGTAGGAACTTTAAGTATGAGTCTGCACGGAAAGGAGCTATGAGTGGCTGAGCAACCCAAGCGTGTTAAAGCGTATAAGCCTGCCGTAGCTCGCAAACCTAGGACTACGACAGGTGTTAAATATAACTCTGTGGGTAGCACCTGGGAAAAGAAGCCCGCTGGACGTTGGGTAGGACAACAATCCTCTTCTTTGAACCCAGGGTCTTCATCCGCACGACAGCGTAGAATCTACCGCGCTACCGGACTGAAGTCTAGAACTAGGAAGGTTATTCGCCCTAGAATTATGCGAAAACAGATTAGAAGGGATGTAAAGTCGTAATGGCGGTCGTTAGACGAGATAAAAAGGTATTTACACGTAATACTATGGACGTAGAAAGCCCTCTCAAGAGTGCCAGGGTCGTTCCTTTAAAGGTTAAGACCGCAGCAGACAAAGAGAAGGAAAAACAGGCTAAGAAAAAGAAACAAGCCGGGAAGAAGTAGACATGTTTAGACGTGAACGAGATGCTCGTAGAACAGCTAAGTCTATTCGCACACACGAAGAGACCATGGGGGCTTATAAGAGAACTGTTACCCCAGATTACGATCCAAACAGGCCGCCAACTGATTACAGCGAACCTGAGGTATATGTAGCCAATCTTGGGGAGCGTCCTACCAAGAAAAACCCTGATCCCGTACAAAAAGGAGACATTATGGCTAGATCTCCTAGACCAAATGATTCTCAGGGAAGAAAACAACCAGCCAAGTATTTTAAAAATAATGTACGTAAAGTAGAAAAATGGGAGAAACAATAATGGCAACTAACGAATCACGTTCACTAAATCAAAGTTTAGACGAAGGTGCTACTGACGGCAAGTATCGTAAGGTTCGTCCAAATACCACTGTTTCTCCTGGCATGGGAGATGAGATCATGAAGGCTAATCGTCGTGATCTTAATCCATACTGGAACTATGATTATATTGATCAAGAAGATCCTTCTAAAGTTAATCCGCTTAAGAAAACTTCTGGCGGTTCTTCTCCACGAGTAGACAACGTAGCTGATACCGAGAATAACAAGATGGGAGCTACATACTAGGATGGATGATATGGGCACACCGGGCCCAAACCATCCAGCTCGTAAAGGACTTGCGCCCACAAATGTAACGCCTCTTCCTGGTATGAAGATGCGTAGGTTTCGTACCAATAAAAATAAACTAAAAGATTATCTTTTTGGCGCAGAGCAAGTAGAGTACGACACCCCCAAGTCAGACGATGGCCCTTTTGTTACAGAGGCCGAATCCCCGTTAGCAAAGCACATTCAAGAGTCTATTAAAAACTCAGGTCTGGAAGGGCTAGAAAAGATGACACGGGGAGAACACTTTACTGCTGGTGAACAAGAAGCCAAGATTATCTCTATGGGTAAGTATGCAGAAGAGCGTAACATGAGAAAGATGGAGAAATCAAATGACTAACGTTCCACGCCGTGATAGTAATCGTCCGGGATTTGCTCCAAGTAAAAAAATTACAGCTGCCGATATTATGGCTGATATTGCACGCCGTGCTGCTTTGCCTAAAGATCATCCAGAATATGCAATTGATGATGCTTCCGGTTCGGAAACCACTGGAGTTATGGGAATTAGAGATAGCAAAAAGTTACGTGCTAATGCGGCAGAATTAACTAGAGTAAAACGACGATCAAAGAAGAAATAAATGGCAAAAGATGTCGTAAAATCTAGTTCAGGATCTTCTAAATTTGAACCTGTAAAAATTGAACCAACATCTGCAGAATTAGAGCAGCAAGGCGCATCCATTGTTCAAGGTTTATCTGAAACTGTGCATCCTGGTGGTACAAAACGCAGAGTAATTGGCATACCTGAAGAGACTAAGGTTGATGACTATACTGGAGAGTTGACTGAACCTAATTTTGATTACTTAGATAAGCTTATGCGCAATAGGCCTGAGGTATCACGACCTATACCTTGCGAACATGCCGGTACAAGACACCTAGGAACTGCTAGCCATTTTATTAAAGTTCCAGGGCGAGAAATGCACATGCCTGTTTGCGACCGACATCTAGAAGCTGTCAACAGGAGTAGAGAGACAACACCTATTCCACTTACGCCTTCGCCCGCTAGTGAATATATGGGTGGAGAAGAATTTGCTAGTTATCCTATTGTAAAAGAGGACTTACTTCATTATCGCATCCATCGTGCTAAAGAAAAAAAGCGTGGAGAGTTTAGGGATGAAAAGTTTGCTCAATCTGCTGGCGCTACTCCGTGGACCGGAAGAAAGAAATCTACGCATGGCCCAGGAAGAGCACCTAGACCTAGGACTGCTGGTGACGAATTAAACGACGCAGACTGGAAAGCAATGGTAGATGCTGGTATGAAAGCCCCACTAGCTACCCCAGCAGAGATAATCTCTCGTGCAAGAGAGGGTGGTGGACGTTCTAAAGTTCATATTGCACACCAAGCATTACTACATTCATTAAGCACTGCAGAAGACGGTTCTGTAGAACCTCACGCCCCAACATACTTTATGAGAGCTGGGAGTTTAGGATTAAATGCCGAAGAAGCAAAATCATTAATAGTTCCGGCTATTGCACACCACCGAAGAATAAACAAAACTACGTCCTTTGTTCCTGCACCGCCCCCAGCTACTCAATTTAAGAAAGTTGCTGAAGAGGATTTCCTTGCTCCAAAGCGCACTGAAACTCTGGCTAAACTGGCTGGTCTACAGCCTAGAACCCCCGACTCTCCCGCTCCAGAACTTATGCAACCAGGACTTCCTGCACCCTCTCAAGGTAAAAAGAAGCGGGATACACGAAGCGAGTAATTTACCTGCTAGGATAACTACATGTCTAACATCCCTATTTTGGGTAGTGGAAACACGCCCGCTGATCAAGGTACATATACCGCGATCAAAGATGAAGGCCCAAAGATACGTCTTCTCTATTGCTATAACTGTAAGAGCATAGAAGAGTTGCCTGACTTTGAAGGCCGTCCAGAAGATGACACTTTGCTTGAGATCCTTGTTGAGAAGCACCAATCTGCAGGCGTACCTCACACAGGGTTTCTATCTAAGATCGGAGTAAAAATCTGGTCACAGGAGAAATACAGAAAAGAGATCATTAAGAATCTCAGAACTAGAGTTGGTGGTGGTCTTGCAGATATTGACCCAGACTACTACACCACAAAAGCAACTTTCTATGATGATGCAATGAGGTGTTACAACTTGCATTTGCGTCCAGAAGGAAGCTGTGTAGACTGGCGAGCTAAGAACAAGCGTCTTTTACCAAAGACTTCTGAACTTAGAAAAGAGGTAGGATTAGAGTCGGCAGCAAAGTCTGCCAGCACTGAAGTTTACCTCTGTGACTTCTGTCCAGTCAAAACGCATTATGTAACAAAACAACGTCAAGAAAAAGGCCTCTACAAATAAGGAGCATCATGTCAGAAGAAACAAAAGAAACACCAAGCAAGCCTAAGATGAAGACGGGCTTTGCCGTATTGATTAATGAGAATGGAGATATGTTCGTAGAGAGAAACCCTCAAGTTTTTGCTCTGGAACTTGATCGAGAAACTACTCTTGTCGAAGTACGCCGGTTTTGTGCTGAAATCGTCAGCGATTTGCAAGCGCAGGCTGCTGCTGAGTACACCGTGCTCCGTATGAAGCAGCTAGAGCCTTCCGTGGGGACGGAATAAACCAAGACGTATCGACATACTCAGTGAAAGAATAGGGCTATGAGTTACGTAGATGCTATAGCCAAGAGTGGGCCTATCCCCGCTATTTCACCAGCATCCACATCCTATTTCAGCGCACCCTCACCTATGCTAGACCCAAAACTATTTGATATAGAAGATAGATTATTACCGTTCATTCGAACAGGTGTTCTAGATCTATTGATGAGCCACTTAAATAAACGCTTTAACAATGCTCATAGTTGGACTAAGGCATGGCTTGCAGGCTCAGGCGTATCCCATCAATGGGAAGCTGCTAGACAGCCTGGAGACCTGGACTGTTTAGTCGGCATAGACTATGTTAAATTCAGAGAGTCTAATCAGGACTACATTGGGTTTTCAGATCGTGAGATTGCTAAAGAAATAAACGAAACTTTCTATGATGATTTAACACCCAATACTATCAACTGGCACGGATTCGAACTAACGTTTTATGTTAACGAGCAATCAGACATCAGAACTATCAATCCATACGCAGCGTACGATTTGATTTTAGATGACTGGACTGTAGAACCAAAGTACGAAACTCCTCCTCGCAATACGCAGTGGGATTTGCGTTCTAATAGAGATTATGAACGGGGGTCTGAATTGGTATCTAGATATACCTTAGCACTAAATGAGGTACGTGCTGCCAAAAACCCTGCACATCGAATCAACGCAGAGTCAAAACTAAAATTAGCTACTGAACAAGCTATATCATTCTTTGACGAGATTTACGCTGGCCGAAAGGTTGCATTCAGCAGCATAGGTCAGGGATATTCTGATTTCAATAACTATAGATGGCAAGCTGGCAAAAAAACTGGAGTAATACAGGCACTACGAACAATCAAAGATCATAAAAAGGCAGCAGAAGAAGCAAGCCAGCTAGAGACATATGGCGTAGAGCTACCTGATGCAGATGTTATGGTCAGGAGAGCTCTAAGGCCATAGATGAGAACTGCATTAATATCACTTGAGGGCGTGCTGTGCACCGAAGTTGGAGATCCAATTCCAGACGGGATTAAACTATTTCGAGTATTAGCAGAGCATTATCGCATCGCAATTGCTTCTGATCAGACACCAGAGTTAACAGAGCACTGGCTTAAATCTAATCTCATTGTTGGGTATGCGGAGATATATGATGATAAATACGCCTTTGAAGGGCAAGACCTACGCATGCGACAGCTCGACGTCGCTAGATCCCGGGGACGTGTTGAGATGTTTATAGATCCAGATATAGACCGCTGTGCCTACGCTGTAGAGAACAATGTACCTACATTGTTATTTGCTTCCCCTAAGTTTGTTAGAACTACACGTTCTATCAAGCCTTGGAAGACATTGTCGGAGGAAGTGGAGCGCCAACGTTTGGCCCTCCTTGAGGCTGAAATAGGTAGCAAGGTGAAAAGATTTGAATGAACATAGTATTCCTAGGGGGAGAAGTACCCTCACATAGATTGCTGTTGATTGACAACGGGGTTAAGCACATTGGCGTAAGCTACTGGGGCTTGGCAAAGCGAGGCCTACCTAAGACCAAAGACTATCTATTATCAGAGAAGTACCCTGACGACGTAAAGCTGTATGTTGCCGGCGGCGGAGCTAATCCTAACCTGAGCAAGGCTGAGCTCGAAGAGCATGCGGCCAACTTTGAAGATTGGGTAGCAATTAACTATGATCGTATATCAGGGGTTATTGAGTTTGATGCACCAGCTCTCGGTCAAGACTGGATTGTCCAGCAGAGAAAGACTTTGGGCTTTGAGCTCGGAGACAAGTATTGGCCCGTATGGCATTCGCAGCATGGACATCCGGCACTACTAGCTTTATCGGAGCAGTGGACTAACGTTGCTCTTCTAGGAGAGTCCATAGAAGCGGACGCTACCCTATCAGGACGCACCAGAGCCCTTCAGAACCAGTTTGGAACTAACTTCCACGGTTTAGGGTGCGCCAAGCCTGACAACCTCAGACAAGTGCCTTTAACGACCGCTAGCACGCTCTCCTGGCTATCGCCAATGATGAGGGGCGAAACAATAGTTTGGGATGGAACTAAATTAGTAAGATATCAGAAAAAGCAAAAAGACCAAGCACGTCCTCGTTATAAAGCTGTTATAGAACGAGCAGGTTTGGACTTCGACAAGATTATTAATGATGATAGTAACGAGGTAACTCGCCTCGCTATTTGGAGCTACCTGCAGTTGGAGGACGCATTGGATAAAAAGAAACCACCACACTTACGTCTGTTATCTGATAACAGTGATGATAAGGATACCGCAGGTTCTGCGGAAACACTAGGGTTGGAACCTGATAACAAGGGTGTTGAGATGCGGAAAGAAACTGCTTCTGCAACTATAAACATAGTTCCTAGAGATCCATCAGAAACTATGAATTTACCCGTATTTTCAGTATCTACGAAGAGAGTTATAGATAAAGACGAAGAAGGAAGGGACCTGATAAGAGACGTAAACGTGCTTGGATCTAACCAGTCTTCATTACGTCAATGTAATACGTGTTTTGTAGCAGCAAACTGTCCTGCATTTAAAGCAGATTCAACATGTGCATTCAACCTTCCAGTAGAGGTTAAGACTAAAGATCAACTTAAGGGATTGCTCAACGCCATCATAGAGATGCAAGGTGCTAGAGTTGCCTTCTCTCGTTACGCCGAGGAATTAAACGGCGGATACCCAGATCCAAATACTGGACAAGAAATAGATCGACTATTTAAGATTGTAAAACAACTGAAGGAGCTGGAGGACAACCGAGAGTTCGTCAGGATGACCGTAGAACGACAGACCTCTGGAGGTGTTATGTCTGCCCTTTTTGGGGATAGAGCTAACACTCTGAGACAACTGCCCAACGATGGATTATCCGAGGCGGAAACTAGTAAAATTATCTCTGAACATATCGAAGACTGAGGAGGGGGGTTTATTTTGTTTTCATTTAAACTAACAGAAGAGTTTGTGAACGGGTATCGAGGAGAGCCAGTACCTTGGGGCTATAAAGATGCTGCGGGTAACTCGGTAGGTGAGATTACCTTTCTAAGAACATACTCTCGGCTTAAAGCAGACGGCACTAAAGAGACATGGGTAGACGTTTGTGAACGGGTTATCAACGGCATGTACTCTCTTCAGAAAGACCACGCAAAGACGAACCGTTTACCTTGGAACGATTCCAAAGCCCAATCCTCAGCCAAAGAAGCATTTGATCGGCTATGGAATTTGAAGTGGACTCCACCAGGACGCGGACTATGGGTAATGGGAACTCCCATAGTCAATGAGCACAGAAATTCTGCAGCTCTTCAGAACTGCGCATTTGTATCAACCCTATCTATGACTAAAGTTGACCCCTCAAGACCTTTTGCATTTTTGATGGAAGCATCTATGCTGGGAGTTGGTGTTGGATTTGACAACAAAGGAGCGGATAAAGAATTTACAATCTACGCTCCGCAACAAGGAGAACAATATGTCATACCAGACACCCGAGAAGGATGGGTTGAATCCGTCATCCTCCTTATCAATGCCTACCTCAGACCAGATTCGAAAACTCCAGTATTTGATTACAAAGAGATTCGCCCAGCGGGAACGCCAATTAAGACTTTTGGCGGAACGGCAGCGGGACACGAACCGTTAGAAAGGCTTCATAACCATATCCGTCGTATCTTCGATGGGAGGTCAGGTGAAAAGCTCACTCGTAAAGATATTGCTGATATCGGCAATTTTATCGGCGTTTGCGTCGTTAGCGGTAACGTACGCCGTAGCGCTGAATTACTTATTGGTCGTATTGACGATTCTGACTTTCTCAACTTAAAGAATGCCGAGGTATATCCAGAGCGCAACAGCTACGATCCGACAAATCCTGGGTGGGCCTGGATGTCAAACAATTCAGTTGAAGTATCTGTAGGACAAGACCTAACTCCCATCATTGATGGTATTGCTCGTAACGGTGAGCCTGGAGTTATCTGGATGGACGTAACTAAGCAATATGGTCGTTTAGCAGATCCCATTAACAATAAAGACTGGAGAGCTGCTGGATACAATCCTTGTGCCGAGCAGTCTTTGGAATCTTTTGAATGCTGTACTCTTGTAGAAACATATCTCAATCGTCACGACAATCTTGAGGACTTTAAAAGAACTCTTAAGTTTGCATATCTCTATGCCAAGACTGTAACTCTTCTCCCAACACATTGGGAAGAGACAAATGCAATTATGCAGCGCAACCGCCGTATTGGAACATCTATTAGCGGAGTTGCCAACTTTGCAGACAACCGTGGTTTACCGGAGCTTAGAACCTGGATGGATTCGGGATACGAAGTTATTAAGAACTATGATCGTACATACTCAGAGTGGTTAGGCATCAGAGAGTCATTAAAGATGACTACAGTCAAGCCATCTGGAACAGTTAGCATTTTAGCGGGTGAATCTCCAGGAGTACATTGGCCAGTAGGTGGAAAGTATTTTCTAAGAGCTATTAGATTTGCTAATTCAGACCCAATGCTCCCATTATTCATAATGGCAAAGTATCGAGTAGAACCAGCAGTCGAGTCACCAGACACAACATCAGTTGTATTCTTTCCGATCCAGTCAGGCGCAGTTAGGTCGGAGAAAGAAGTCTCTATCTATGAAAAGATTGGATTGGCAGCGACAGTTCAGAGATATTGGTCTGATAATTCAGTTTCGGTAACTATCAGCTTTGACCCCGAGTCGGAGGGTAATCACATCGGAACTGTATTGCACATGTACGACGGTCAACTCAAGACGGTCTCATTCCTTCCGTCAGGAAATCACGTTTATCCCCAGATGCCATACACCCAAATTACAAAAGAAGAGTATGATGACGCAACTATGACCTTATTTCCTATAGACTTTGTTGGCGTATATGCGGGCATGGCGGCCGATGCTGTCGGAGAAGCATATTGCACCACAGATTCTTGTGAAGTAAAGCTAATCAAAGATAATAGTCAGGGGAAAGTACATGCAAGAAGATAACTTAGATCCGGATTTATTTGAGGATGAGTTTGATGATGAATTTGCCGATGAATGGCCAGATGAATTGTCAGATATTGAAGACTTAGAAGAATTAGAAGAGTTGGAAGATGATTTTGAGGAAATAGAAGGAAATAGATAAGGACTGGCGAAATGCGCCAACACAAACATTAGCCCCCGCCGTAAGGCGAGGGCTAACGTATTTATATACAGTCCTGTCAGGATGTAGTTTCAGGGTATTGACACTCACAGGTTTCGACATCAAAGTCTCCATCTGGGCTTGTCCAACCCACAGTCCCACTTCCATAACACGTTGTGCAGTCTGTTTTAGTCATTGGCTACACGTCGAACTTGTAATGCTCACGCGAGCCTTTGTTAACCTTGCGATATCCGGGAAACTTTTCTAAATCCCGGTCTCCATGACTAAACTCCCAATATAGTTGATCAGCTTCTTTTCTATCTTGGGCTTCGAAAGTTATTTCGAAAGTGTTAGTCACTGTGTGCTCAACTTTAAACTTCATGCGTGTTCCCCCACAACTTTATTCGCCAAATCAACAAAGTCCTCTGCAGCAATACTCTGCCAATAGTATTCACCATCTTCGTATTGAAAGACGACCTCAGACCATTGGTCAGGGGTCATAGTCAAATCCTTTGTGTAGCCTTCGATAGTCTCTTTGTCCCAATACGCAACAATGAGTTCGTGGTCAGGCTTGTATTGCTTTAATTGCTCTACAAGTTCTTGAACTTTCATGCATCACCCCTTGGTTCCGAATACTCAGAAACAAAATCAGAAATGATTTCAGAAATTTGTTGGTCGCCTGAATCCAAGCCACCCTCGTCCTCCATCACTGAAACAACTTTTTTCCAAGCTTCATTTGTAAGAACATTTTCGTCATCAAAAGTATCTTTAGTCCAAAGCAACATAATTACTTCGTCATCAGGATTTACTTGTTGGATAACGTCAACTGCGTCTCGTGCTTTCATGCGGCCACCGCATAGGTCATATCTCCAAAGAAAGAGACAGGTTTGATGCTTGAATCCGCCCCATATCCTGGGAGTAATTTGATGCTTTTTCTTGGTGTGGTAGTTTGAATTTTTTGTTTGATATACCGTTTTGCAGCAGAAGCATTTTTCCACGCAGTCATGTCTGCAGCAAATAGAATCTCGGCATCGTCAAAGTAACGAATTTCGCATAACCATCCACCTCCCTTATCGGGATTTAGCTTTAGACTTACTTTTACACGTTGTTTTACTTTTCTAGGCATTTTGTACTCCTATTTTTATCCTAGTGTTTTATTGTTGTATCCTACTTGTTTTAGATCTCGCAGGATGTTCTTAGAGGCTCTCCAATCACTAGAGGTAGCTCCGAAGAAGACAATTTTACCAGTCTTCGGATTACGCACTTTTACGTGTTGCTTCCCCGCAGTTTTGGTGACCTCGAGACCAGCAGCTTCCAAAGACTTTATTAGCTTTTGGATTTGCTTGTCTCTTACTCGTATATACTGCATAGTCTCAACTCCCTTCGTCTTGCTGTATACTAACGCAGTAAGCTCTAATAGGCTACTCCGTCAGATACCTCCGGAATCACTTTTCCGGAGGTTTCAGTTTCAGTATTTTTTCTACTTCACTTAGTTCAACTACCTTACCCAATTTAACTTCGTACAGGCTGCCGAACTCGCCAGGTCTTTTTAGGTCGTTGATATTGACCCATTCACCTTTATTACGATCATAGATAGCTAAGGAATACTCCCAATTATCTTTGATCTTGGGATCATCGATACGCCATTTGGCAACTTGTATATAGAATGATACAAGTATGCTGTAATACATATCTTTATCCATTGTTATTCCTTTCTAAACGTTGCTTTTGTAAGCATTGCTTTTGTAGCTTCGTGTCGTGTTTTTGTTGATTCTACATAACTTTCCACCTCCTCAAACTCTTCTTCATCGGGAAACCAATAGAACACTTCTTCCATGGTTGAAGGATTGATATAGTTCATATAATTTGATGGGGATTTGAAATTGCTTTCTTTTACTGCTTTACCTTTTGTAAACATGACATATCCAGCAAAGTCTGCACCTGGTTCGTCATAGGCAGCGTAAATGTTTGTGTTGGGCCAGCGTGCTGCCAACACTTCGTAGACCGGCAAGGGCGGAGCCCATGCAGAGTCAAACTCAATTCGCACAGTTCTATGCGCATTAAGTAAGACAGAGTTGCCACTGTCTTCAGTAATTTTTGCATCTACATTCCACTTCGTACCCCAGTTTAGATTAGACCAGTCGTACCAATCTTTAGCTCCGTAGAGCTTTAGATTAGTGGATGCTGTATTGTCATCACGTTCGGGAGCAGATACGCCACGCAATGCGTTCGGCATTGTTATGACCTTATCTAGGCTGAATACAGTAGAGCCCTCTTTTACTGACTCTAACAGTTCACCAACCTCATCAGGTTCTCCCTGAATGATGAGCACATTGCTACACCAATTAGGCATTTTTTTCCTCTCTTTTTTCTGTTAGTACATCTTCTAGTCCTAATATAGGCAGAAGATCTTCTTGCCCATGTTTGATAAATAGTTTTGCAACTATTTTTCTGTCTTCTTCATGACGAGCATCGGATTGTTCTTTGAACCGTCCGGCTGTCATATATAGTTCATGCTTGCTTGGCATTAGTTAACCTCCTGAAGTAGAAAATACCGAACCATCTAGTGAGTTGTCAAGAGCCCACTCTTGTGGATCAGACACAGGTTCGATAGTTAGTTCAGAAGCACTGGTCTCAGACAAAACGTCGCCAGCATGTAGCACGAACATCTGAGCATCTTCATATGCATTGAATGGACCTATTATGGTTTCAGTCAAGCTGTCCCAAACTATGTACATAGTTTCTCCCTTCTACCGTCTCGAGCGCTTACGAATGGCACCAGTAACTACCGCTTTGGCAAACGGCAGCAACTCTCCCGCATGGGATATACGACCAAAGATCTCAGCTTTGTGGGCTACAGTTTTCATATCTTTACCATCATAATGGCTTTTAAACGTTCTCTCGTCCATGATTAGAATTGTCGAAGTAAGAATACCTCGCTTTGCGATACGCTCAATAACCTCATCATTCGGGTTACTGTGGAAATCGCCATCGGTGATGATAAACAACATCTTATTCTTTTTGCGTGAAGACATGAGCAACTGCTCAGCCTCAAGCAATGCGGTATAAGGATTGGTTCCACCATCTCCGTAAATGAATTTATATTGCAAACGATCGGCTTTCTCGTTTCTACTGTATGCAACTTCATTCTGATCGTCAAAAGCGTATACAGTAACTGGAGCACCGATATGCTCAAGAGCACGTTTGATAGTCCAGCATGCAACAGACGCATTTCTATCGTTGTTTTTGTATGTCATAGAGCCAGATCTATCGATGCAAATTACTGCTTCAATATCACAGCTCTCGTCGCCTTCATCCCATCTATCAAATGCCACGTCAGGCTCACACCCAGCCATGGCTCGTTTGATATTGAGTTTGCCTGATGGCGTTTCTCTAATCCAACCAGGTTCTGAGAGATCACGCAAGCGTTGCAGTTCTTTGGCAAATCTACGATAGTTTGTAATTGCCTCGTAGGGAATTGTTGTGTCGTCAAACTTGCCACGCTTACTTTGATCGTCATACTTACCATCGCCACCAACAATGATTCGTTGCTTGGCTTTGATGTCGGTTATAACGTCTTTGTTGTTTAGAGTATCAAAGATGATATCCTCTAGCATGTCTCCAATGTGCTCTGGAATACCGCCAACACTAGGAGTATGACCTGAACCTATACTTGGGTCTAGGTGTTTGATTTCTTCTCGTATTGCTAGCGCTTCATCTACAGTGCGGTGAGTAACTTCAGATTTTTCTTTATTACTGTTACCAGCACTAGGATTATCTTCTTTGTTTTTATTATTGTCGTTGCTATTTGTAGCTTTTGGTTTATTGTCGTTGCTATTTGTAGCTTTTGGTTTAGGTTTATATGTATAGTCAGATTCGGCTTTACCTTGACCTTTTGCTCGTTGAGCATCACGCTCTTGAGCTTTACCTGGCTCTGGTCTGCCTTTAACCATAGGTGCACGACCACCGCAGCCCGAAGGACCACCGTGAGTGCAGCCTGTGCTATCTGCAGGATTGCAGTTGTAAGCAGCAACCTGTTGTCTGATTGCATCCAGTATTCCTGTGGGCTTGAGAATATACTCATTGAACTGTTCTATCAGTTCTATGGCTCTCTTGTAGTCTTTAGGAAATACCAACAACCTATACTCGTCGATGATTCTTGCGATAGTGGGAATAAGTTCGGGGTATGCAAACGCATCTCGGTATGCTTCTCGAACTTCTACCGGTAGATATCGACGACCACGTATAGCCAGATAGTTACCAGACGTGTCTGCGTCTTTAGAACTTAGCCAGCGAGCACAGGTGGCAGACAGATAAGGAATAACTGCAGGATATCTAGCAGTGAATAGCGTCTCGATACGTTGATCCTCGAGGATATTCATACTTTCCATTAGTTTATTCTCTATCACATACTTGACCATCTCTGTGCCTTTGCGAGGCGTATATAACTGATGACACAGCTCGTGATAATTTAGGCCGTTTACTTGTGTCAATGTTTCCAAATCCATTTCTAGAATTTCAGAAGCATTGAGCGTGATTGTCGCACCGTCAGACCACGCTGGTGCGGGACCTTCTTTTACGACATTCACAACAATCGGATCGCCAGTTAGGACACGATCTGCTTGTTCATACACACGACTTAGAGTTCCAAGTTGTAATGCACGTTCCTGCACATCTTCCTCTCTAACTTCCCTTTGCCAACTAAATCCTTGATAAATATCATCAAGGTCATTTATAAGAGGCATTTATATCCTTTCTAGTGTGAAGGGACAAAACCACCAACCCACTGTTCAAGTTCTTGCTCAGGGGTCAATGACTCTTCGGGTTGTACAACAGTGACTGGAATTTCAATTCCGAAGTCAGACTTGATATTGTGTTCGTGGGTCTGGAATACGAGACGAACAGACGCTGCTTCTTCTGGTGTGAAGTGAGCAATGAAGTTCTCAACAGCAAACTCGTAGTTCAATCCATTTACAAATTCCATAAACTCCATCAACATATTTGTGGAGATAGGGGTTTCGTATTGACCTTTGTTTGCTTCTACACGAAGCTGACGAGCCACAACAAGTAACGCTTTTGAACTGACCAATTTGGACTCGACTTTGTCATCGTAATCCCACGGGATTTGGATGTCAAAACGATTGCGAAACGCAAAGTTTAGAGGCGTTGTACCGATGTAATCAGGATTCATGGTAGCGAAGATAGTCAGGTCTGGATGAGCCTGAATTGTTTCGCCCATGTGGTCCAACAATTGCAATGTACGCTGCGAACCTGTCGCTGGATACAATGTGGTGTAGATTTTTGGATTGATAAAGTTGACCTCATCGAGGAGCAACGAGCCACCGTTACGAAATACATCAGTAACAGGACCGTCAATCCAAACCCACTGACCATTTAGCATGATCATTTTGCCAAACATTTGACTTGGTTCGAGCGATGCATTGCCAGATACGGTTGCGAGTTTTAGCCCGCGGGAAGCACACCAAGCCTCGACAGATGAAGTCTTGCCGGGACCTGTTGGACCGTAAATAAGAACATTTACCTGATTGGCACGAGCATAGTCATAGATTTCGAAGTCTTGTTTACCCCAAATCGTACGACTGACGTAACGTTCGGCTATTTCCTTTCTTGGCACTGTTGCTAGAGCAGCATGTGTTGGCGCATATGTTTGTGGCATTGCGTTAATTTCCGCTGCTGGCTGTGCGATTGTTTGTGTTGGAGCAGCTGCAACTGGCACCACAGAGCCGGCTTGACGACGACCATCGATAACATATTCCTCGAGTGATTCGTCGCGTTCGGATACCTGTGAATAAATATCTGGGAGGATATCATTCAAGTTATCTGTGGATACGGTTGCTTTTGTATGAGACTGACACGCTTTCGTGCCAAGAACAGGGGAATAACCCTTGCTCGTCATAGCACGCTCATCAGCAGATGTAACATATACACCAACTGGAGTGCGTGTGAGTTGCTCGGCTGCACCGATCTGTCCCACGAGTATGTCGTACTCAGTTTCCTCCCATTTATTGTGAGGACCCTTAGTCCCATCAGTGACCCGTGTGTAGATTCTTACGAGTTCGCCACCATGTGGCGTAATGAGAACTTGACGGCGTTTTGCTCCCATTATCGGCTCGTAGGATTCTGTGAATATAGCGATATCCATTTCCTACCCCTTCTCGGTATTTGGATTCGTGTCCGTAAGCGATTTGCTTACAGTTCCCGGCACCGTGCCGGAAATCTATTAAAAGACAGAGGGCGTGGAGTGTAAACAACGTGCAGATAGGCCCATTCACTTAGCCTTGCTGGTGGCAAGGCACCTGTTCGTCGCACCATACGTTCTAGTGCGGAGGATACGGCTGAATGCGTTAAGTCTAATTTCCTCGCGTTGTCAGGGAATCCACGCTCGCTCTGTCTTTGTTTTATATAGTTTACGCACGAAGGAGATTGGTGACGCAGATCGTCCGGCCGCACCGTCAGCAACGTAAAACAGGAAACAACAAAGATGGTTATCACCTCACCCCGTAGTCAGGGTTTTTGCTCTTATTGGCTTGGGTGTGACGTTCTTTATTCCTGAAGCGTTTACGTTCATGTTCATCCGCAGATTACGGTTTGGCGTCGGAGTAGAATGGCAGGCCAAATCTCGAGTGCTTCTTGCCATATATAACCTTATTTAAAATGGGCTGGGGAAATCATCTGAGAGCACACGGCGTCTCAGTTCTAGTGGCAATTCTTCTGGGTGACGAAGTGCTATGGTAATGCCCATCAGGTTTGCGACATGGAACGTAACGCATGTAACACAGGGTGGGTTCATCATCTTGTGTTCTTTTTCATTGTAGTTTTCGTTTAGATGAGCCATAATCATTTTTGCTGTATCCATAAGCGATGTACAGTCATCATGCTCACAGTTATCATCGTTATCGTCACCGTTGATAAACATATTTATGTCGAACTTGTCAAAGTGTGACATTTACTTACCTTCTTTCACTTTCTTGATACGGAAAGGCACTTTCTCGTTCTTGCGATAATCTTTCAAGATAGAGAGAGCTTCCTTTTTAGTGCTGGCGGTAAATACCGCTTCCCACCCGTATGTCTTGGGATTGTATAAGCCCTGAACTTCATAGGCATATGTTTTCACTCGCTTACCTTCTCTTTCTTTATTGTAGGTAATGCTTTAGATATCCGTTTTGCTGTTGTTCCTCTAGTTGTCGGAGTGCAGAATGACGGCTGTTGATTATCAAGTTTTGATACATGACGCCAGGCATACCTTTTTTCATGGCATCGACTATCAACCAGACAGCAGGTGAGGTTTCTCCTGGTTCTCCTCGCTTGATAATCTTTACTGTCAAGTCTTTACGCTCGACAGCAAAAGTAATGGCTGCTGAATACTCTTGTAGAGTCTTCAACGTACTAACTCCTGATGGAGTCATTTGAAGCCATCCAGTAAATGTGTCTATAAGGCTGTCATGGTCAGTGACATCCGTGAGAAGCTGGGCTGTCAATGCTTCTCTAAACGCTTTACTTGCTTCAGATAATCTGATGAAGTTTTTAGGCATCATCTTGTCCTTTAAAATAACCCTGCTGTATTCAGCAACCAACACTTCTGCTGACATTGATTCAGCGTCAGTAATTTCTGCTTCTGTAAATGATATGCCTTGATACATTGGGTTGAACTCAACTGATTGAGACATATGCTGCTATCGCTTTCTCTAGTTCGCTTGGTTTGTGATTTATCAATATGCCTTGTTGTAGGCGCAATGGTGAGCCGTCCCACAGCATGCTTTGATAGCCTGCTCCGTAAACGGCTTTTCCACTTCCATTACAACGAGAACAAGTCTCTGCTCTGGGAATGTAATGACTTTGGGTTTGTCCATGTTCACATGGGTGCTTGTGCTCTAGTGAAGGGCTCCCCTCTAAGGGTTCCCATCTTGGTTGTATGGTGCACTCTTTGCCATATGAGCACCACCAAACTTGACACCAACCATCTACTAATCCAGAACCACCGCAACGTCTGCATTTGCATAATTTGCCTGGTTTGTTTTTAGCATCTTGAAACACCACATGTATTTTATGTTTGCGTTGATATACATCACGAAGGTTTGCAAAGTCTCTGTAGACTGTGCGTGTACTCCATGAATACAATGGGTTGTGTGATCTACCCCAATGAGTTTGATAATTTTTGGCTTGTATAGTTGTCGTACCATCTGCATGATACGTAACTAATGTTTGCTGATTCCATCTACAGAACACTTCAATGTCTGAAGATGTAGTTATGTTCCCAGTTCCTGGTACACGCCGTAGTGCAAGACCACGTGTGTAGAGCGGGCGCTCCCACTTACGCTTACCTCTACTGAGCCAATCAGCAGCACTTTGATAGTTGTCAACTATCATTGATACACCTCTTTCTCACGATTGATGTATTCAAACGTGCGCTCCCTCTCTGCTTCTTGAATACGATCAAGTTCTTGCTTGGATACTTGTTCGTCCTCTTCGAACCAATTAATAGAGATGGGAAACCTTCTTGCTCTTTCTGGTGAGAGAGCATATAGAATGTCACCCATTCCGTCAATGACTCCAGAGTGGTAGGCACGACTGTGCATGTTGTCTAAATCCTGAGCGTCTAACTCAGAACGAAGCATCATGTCTTCAATCAGCTTGAGAACTTTCTTTTTTCTCATATACATATGTGCCTTTCTGCCACGTGCCATGTGTTGACACGAGCGTGCCCACGTAAACTTTGACGCTTACATGGGCTTGACTAGATGTAACCGCTAGTCCGGTATTGCGAGGGAGGACATATTCAACCCTACAAGTCAATTGACACCATTGGTGATCCCCCGTGCAAACCTGAATGATTAGATGACACATTGAATTACTTGTGGAATTGTGCGAGACTCGCTACACAGCCCCTCTTGCATCGCAGAACTACATACATGGTGAATGTCATGACCACTTCACTATGCCTCTGCTCTTACTTAGATAGGTAACTACCTCAGAGCCTGTACCTCAAGCACCTAAGTCCGTACTGTTTTGCTTCTTCACGCTCGCTGTAGTTTCGCAGTTACACCCTACTACAGGTTACGTTCTCAGTTACAATCACAAGCCTATTCAATGTGTCTTCTAAGAGCTCTTTTTTTGTCAAGTCATGCTCAGGACTTTGATTTGTTTTCTGCCAACGGAGCCCATCTATTGTCTAGCAATAGGAATGGGACGTATCTGGCTGCGGAACTTCTGCTGTTCCGGTGCTCCCTTATTTATCGTCGCGAGCACGACGTCCCTTCCTTTCGATGCAAGCACCTACTAGGCGAGAACTCTATTTTTGTCACGATATTTACCAAGATGACTGGTAATAGAATGAAAGTTTATCGAAATCAGGTCTATCGATAAGAGGCTGAAGTTGATTAATGGTCTCCATTAGACCTTCCCAATACCACCCGTCTATGTCCGTTCCGCCAAAGAAAAATCCTCCTCTCGGCGGTATTAGATTAGGGTTTTTATTGGCAACGGCAAAAGTACACAGTCTAACTAATTCTCTCAATTTTTCATGCGATACATAGTATTCGCCACAGTCGTCCTCGCCATTCTGCACATTCTCTACGAACCAGCCATGAACCGCATTGACCTTGCGCCAATATGCAACATTCACGGTAACATCTAGCCCATAAATACTTTCTCTATCGACTAGAGTAGTTAATCCAGCAGACTTAACAACATTATCCCATTGTGGGAATGTCGCTTCGGAATAGCGAGTTTCGCTTCCAAAGTTATCTCTATCTAATTTATTCCAGTCGGTTTTCTCAATATGCTTTCTAGCACTTAAGTACATATCTAAACCCATTTTATTTCCTTTCTTATTAGGTTAGGCTTTGTGTGAGCCTTTTTAATTGTCATGCTCAGGACATTTAGCGTAAGCGAGGGGTCCCAAAGGCTAATAAGCCTGCCAAACCCGTGCTGTACTAATTTTATTGCGTTATTACATTGGCGTTATTACAGTTCTTGGCTCAACGAACTGACGAACTCTTTCAACAATATTTGAAATGATTTCAGTTTGCTCGTCTGAGAGTCCCAGCGTTTCGCCTTCTTTGTCTGTGCCACCTGTGAGAACGATGTCTCCCACGATGTAGTCGGTGTGTGGACCGAAAGCTTTATCCCACATGAACTGTGCAAAAGGGTTGTGCGGTAGTCCAGTGAGTTTGCCTTCCTCGTTGCACCACATGGTTATGCCAGTCCATTGCGTTGATGTAAACGTAGGGTTTGTGGCAATGTCGATTGCTTGCACCCAACCACCAACTGCAGTTTGCAAGGTAGTGAGTGAGTTTTCAGTGATGTCTAACTCAGCAACCTCACCTGTGGTCTTGATTTGAATTGCCTTTTTCATGGCTTGGGTATCCTTCTTCTATCTTCTATCTGTGCGTATCACAGATAGATAGAGCACCACAGGAAAGCCTGTGATGCCCTATACATCTATGCCCATTTCTTTTTGTAGTTCATATTATTCCTTTACGAGAACTGATAACTTCTTTAGACGTTCTGATAGTTGTTCGCTTTTTTTCTGTATAGAGCGCAGCTGCCTCATAGTCATTGTGGAATAGCCAATAAGTTTGGCATGAATCTCAAATTCACGCTTCCACTCTATTTTGTATTTGACTCGAATGACGGTATCAGCACGTTTTTGAGGATTAGCATAGTTACTCTGTGCTGCCTCAATTACGGCTTGTTTCCACTCTTGTTTATACCTATTACGCAAGATTGTGCCTGCTCTTTGAGCACATTTGTTATGATCACGTCTACCTTGAGCATTACTCCACTTCATTTAATTATTCCTTTACGCACCGCGTTACGCGTTATTTTTTGTTCTAGGTCTACGAGAGCGCTTATTACATTTCGTTTGTTTTGTGACTCGTATTTTGCATACTTTGATTGAATAGACATCACTCTGGTATCTATACCAAACTCTTCTTTTAGTATTCGGGTGTATAAAACCCTGTATTCGTCACGATACCTACGAGCGAGTATGGTTTTAGCCATTTGCGCTGCATTAGTCCTAGCATTGAGTATGCGACGCTTTTCTTTATTGATTATCAAGGTGTTTTTGCTTTTGGTTTTCATTGTTTTCTACTCCTATTAAGTAGTTTTGATGGTTTTTTTTCGGTAAGCGGAAGTGCATCTAATCCTTTCCGAACATTAGATTTTGATAGGTGACACCTAGCGCAAAAGCAAGGCGATGAATTTCTAGCGCATTTACGCTGTTATCTTTGCCACTTTCAATAGACGCTACTCGTTCAGGTGTTAGTTGAGAAAATAATGCTATCTCTTCAATCGTGGCTGGAATTGCCTCTCGAGTGTCTTTGACTCTTTGAGCGAATTTCTCTAGTGTTGTCATTTAACTATTCCTCATCTACTCCCAAGTTCCCAACGCTCGGGAATGACGGGATCACCGCATGTGTCACAAGTGAACATGGTTCTCCTCTATCTTGCATTACTTGGTTGTTTATTATTAGGGATAGAAGAAAGCGGTTGATTTCCGCTTCTAATGAAGTATGTATCCGTTGAAATTGCGATAAAGTAATCTTCTCATCAACAGATACTTTGATGTTTATCGTTGATTTAATCATTACCAAGTCCTTTCAGCAAATTCCGCTGCTGCTTCGGCTTGGTTTTGAAAATAATCTCCTGTTGAGCATGAACCAGTGATTTCGTTATAAGTCCATACAACATAGGGGCTGTTAACGGACTTAGGCGCATAGCACAGAACAGTAGTATTTGAAGCATCGTTTGGAACGGGTTTGAAGAGCAATACTGTTGCTCCCTCCGATACACCTTTGCCCTGTAATACTGTTCCGCATCTTATTACGGATACAATAGGCTCAGTCATTGTGTTCTCCTTTCTTTACTATTGGTTTGATGGGGAAATAAGGGGAAAAAAAACAAAAAAAATAAGCCCCTTCAACTTACAGTCGAAAAGACTATAAGTCAAAGGGGCTCTTCCCCATGCGCACAAAAATTTCGCGGGGGACTTACTTTGTCGTTACATCAGGCATAGAAGGCACAACCTTCTCTATCTTGGCTCTGTTGTAACGGCGTAATCGAATTAAGTTGAGAACAGTTAAATAAGCGATACAGAACATACCGCCAAATAAAATAAACTCAAACATTCGTTACTCCTGTCTTCCTACGGGGAATTGCTCGGGGAATTACTCCTGTTTTCCAATGAGGAATGTGGTTGCTATCTGCTCTACCACCAATGGCTTTCCAAGACTCACGCAAAGCATGAGACTCAGCACTACGACCATTTACATGGGCGAAGTTCGTCTTCGGGGGTTGAGCTGAACCAGGGTTCTTCTTGAACGCTTTTCCATTCTTGCGTTGGCTATTAGTCATAACAGACTCCTTTCTGATAGCCAAGAGCATACACAGAGATTAGGCATTGTTCCAGCAAGGGTAGAAAGAATAAGACCCAAGTGTTATAGCCGATAAGGAGAAAGGGGGTTAGTCCCTATGTATGCTCTTAGCCATCAGAGTAATACGCCCCAACCGACAAATAAACAGGGGTCGGCGGGGGCGTATTCTCTTTTAGACAGAAGACACAAGTTGTTAGATAGCCACCTACGAAGAGAGAATACAGTCCGCCTAGACTACTCTTGCCAAAAGGCAGTTCGTCTAGGTTATGGACACTCCCTATCTATACTCACAGTTATCCGCAAACTAAGTATGCGAACTATCTGCTAATAGCGATACGGGGCATTACCAAACCCGCTTGGACTCTCAAAGATGAGAGTTCGCTATCGGCAGTAGCCAAGTGATAACTATGAGTATAGATAAGGGCAGGGAGAGCCTAAACTCCCCCTGCCATGCGATTTACGCCACGATTAGGCGTGGGTAGCGACCTGCTTATCAACGACCCTAAATGACCCCTGAAGGGCTGTCATACGGGAGAGCAAACGCTCAAATGAGTTGGTCTGCCCTAGTGTTGGGTATAGCGGATTACTCTCAATAGCCTTGACCGCTGAGTCAATGCTATCAAGTTGGTCGGTGAGATACTCGCCGTTAGCCACGCTTTCGGCAAGTAGGATTTCCTTATTAACAACCATCTCAGCACGAAAGGCGTCAAGTTGCTTGACGATTTCGGAAGGTTTAGCGTTGGTGTCTATCTTGTCGTAGGCATAGGCAAGAACCCTGATGTTCTTGGATACTACCTTGTCCTCTACACCGAGGTAGATAAGATACGCACCCCACGCCTTGCCACGAGAAGTCTTGGAAGGCTTCTCACCAAGTAAGTCGTTAGGGGAGGTTGCTGTGCCGTCAGAAAATACCTGAGCGACAATACCGAGCAACTCGGAGGTGTTGCTTTTGATGATGGCGCGAGCCATCTCTAGTGATGTATTCACTAGCGTTCCCTTTCTGTATAAGCCATGCGAGCGCATGACTAGCGCCTATGCGGGGATAACTTCAGTTGAACCCCGCATAGGCAACGCAGGAAGGCTACCTAACAGGAGGCGTGTAGGTATAGAAATACCACCTACCGCCTAACTTGGTCGCGCTTGCGAGCCACCCCCTATGGATATCGAATTACCACCCCCCACCCTTAAACCCCTAGCACCCCGACTTTGCAGCAGCTGAAACAAACTAGTACGACTATGTTTACAAGGCAGTAGCCGGACAACTCCAGACCTTTGTCATTTCAGGCAGTGGCCGGAGAGGTATAGTGCAAACATGGCCAGAAGGAATCAAAACATAGATCCAAGCTACTTTCGTCGTAGACAACAAGCGGAAGAGCAACAAGGCGATAGAACCTTTAACATTCAACAAGCTATCGCAGATCGCATGGGAGCGCCTAGAAATTTATTAGACGAGAAAAGTTCAGGCTATAATCCATTCGGACCAGGGTATGAGGTAGTAATCGCTCCTACAACTAATTTAAGTTTTCCTAGAGCCAAAGTATTAGGCTATAACAAAGATACAGGAACGCTAGTAATTATCTTTCGTGACAACAAGTGGATTATGTACACAGAGTCGATAGAGGAAGAGCTATGGGAAGGCTTGAAGTCTTCCGACTCTACAGGTAAATACCTCTACTATAACGGTATTGACACCCTTCCCTGGCAAGAAGTAACCAATTCCCCCGGTATGTTGCCCCGTAAAGTCCCCGACAACCTCCAGTACGGTAGCGAAGAAGGTCGTTAGCTCTGATAGTATTAATACTCGGCTAGGGTGTATCACACCAATACGGGCCCCCGAAATGTTGAAGGGTATTAATGACAACACTTGCTGCTATACAAGGTGATGGCTGGGCCGTTATAGGTTGCGATTCACGAGCATCTGATGAAGGTGGTCGTTATATGGAACTAGCAAACTCTAAGATTATTAATAATAACGGAATCTTAATTGCCGTATCTGGTGCATCCCGTGGTGGAAACATTGCACAGTTAGGTTGGAAAGCCCCCAAACCTCGAGTTGGAGAAGAGTTAGATCGTTTCATTACCCGCCGTTTTATCCCCTCAATGCGTAAAGCTTTCATTGAGGCTGGCTTTGATGGTAAAGAAGATGGCGACGCTGCTTGGCAAGACTCTAACCTTCTAGTTGTTGTTAGAGGCGTTATATACCCGATCTTTAATGATTACTCTTGGGATCGAGAAGCCCGCCGCGTTTACTATGCCGGCAGTGGTGGAGATATAGCTCTTGGAGCTTTAGAGGCCTATAACTATACGAAAGTAAGTACACCGGCCGTCGCGGAAAAGATTTTGAAGAAGGCTATTGAGATCTCCTGCAAGCATGATATCTATTCAGGTGGAAACATTCATACATACGTACAGGAGGAATAAACTGTGTCACTATATGTGGGTTCAAACCCGAACAATCACCTTGATCAAGTGAAGGAAATTTAATGGCAAACGATACATCAGGAAACATTAAGGTTGACTTCGTGTGGGGTAACCTACCGATGCAACCTGACGACGAACGTGTTGGAGATGGAAGCTCTACCACAGTCGTAGCTGCAAATTCTGCACAAAATGTAGATTGGAGCGGCTATTCTGTTAAAGCAAGCCCAGCTCTAACAAAGACAGATATTACAGTTACACTTAGCCCAGGACTTGGCTCACCAGGAACAGTTGTAGGAAACAACCATAGTATTGCACTTAACAACTGGAACGGTTATCCAGACTACACTCCTGAAGCACCATTCCTAGATACAATTGACCAAGCTGCAATTCCTAACGTAGTAGGATTGACAGAGGCTGCAGCTAATACTGCACTCGTTGCTGCTGGCTTTGTTAAGGGTGCTGTAACCACTGCAAATAACGCAGCTGGTGCAACAGCACAGAATGATGGACTAGTAAAGACTCAAACTCCAGCTGCCGCAACAGTGGCAAACCTTGGAGCTTCAGTTGCTCTTGTCAAGTTCGCATTCACCGCATAGTACAACTGAATAGCGCAGAGGCCGGTGGAGTTTATCTCCCCGGCCTTTGGCATTTGTGAGAAGATTGCTCTATGACAACTGTTAAAGAAGTCCAAGAAGTTTTAGTAGAAGTCACTGTAGTAGATCGTTGCGACCGATGCCCAGCCCGGGCTGGAGTTAGGGTAGATATGCCCTCTGGAATCCTTGTATTTTGCTTCCATCATTACAATAGGCACGCTAAAGCCCTTACAGACCAAGGAGGAATTGCTAGACTTCTGAGTACCAACCAAGAGCGGAGTTTTTCGTGAATAAATCAGTAAACAACCTACCGGTTAATCCAAGTTCTGGAGGCGGAAGTGGGGGTGGTTGGGTAAATAAAATTTTTGGCATGTTCCGTGCAAGAAGTATGGAGCAGCTTAATAAAGAACGTTTTGCCTGGCAGCAACAGTTTTTAACTGAAGAAATGAGCAAGAGATCCATGAATGCTGCAGCTGCTCAAGCTGCTGGCAAAGTTGTTGGTACAGACATGGTTCAAAAGAACAACGCAAAAAATGCTTTTGCATTTGAAAAAAAGCGCACGTCTAAAAATAAAAAAACTGGTGAATTTAATTACCCAGCGCTTCAAAAGTATGGTCCTGCTGAAGATCCATTAAATGCTCGTTGGTCTCCACGTTCGGGAGTTGCCTATCAAGAGTCAATGTTACAACGTCAAGATGCTATGGCAAGAGGTAAAGATGTCCAGGAATTTCCGGTGATGGCACCTAAACGTAAAAAACGACCCTATGTAACTAAAAAAGAAGTTTCTGACGCAGTTTCTAGTGGAAATATTCAAGAAGCAGAAGGTCTTGGATTAAACAAAGCTTATGATTCCATGGTAGCCAAGCGTGAAGATAGTGCTGGAAAAATAGATACTACTCCGTCTGTTGGACCAAAGAAAGTTCGTAAACCTAGGGTACGTAAAGCGGGCGCATAGTGGCAAAAGAAAAAAAACCAAGAAAGCCAAAGCGTAAGGGTATTGAAGATCCTCGCAAAGCTGAACGAAAGAAATCTCGTTCTGAAGCATTGAGCAAACGTACTGAACGTGATATAGCTGAGTATGCGGGACGTCGTGCTGCACGTAACATTACTCCTAAGCCTAAAGAATCAACCCCAATTGTTGATACTACTGTTGCTAGGCCAATAGCAAAACCAAACGAAACTTTAGAAGCAAACCCTACTGGTTATGGCGAAAGAATTACCACCCCTCGTCAAAAAGCTAAACTAGATCCAAGAGATGCTGCAGAAGATAGGGCAACTGTTGAAGCAGTGCAAAAGTTTGAAGCAGAGCCGCCAAAATCAGATCCTACAGTTATTAAAACTATTATGGAAAAACGCAGAGCTGCAAAAGCAGCATCTGCCGCTTCTAGAACAAACCTAACTGAAGACGCTACTGTTAGTGGTGTAGGTATGGGAGAAGAACCCACCCCCGCTCAACAAAGATTCCAAGAAGCTCAGCGTGGCCCCTCTACCCTAGGAAATATTAATTACAGTAGGACTGCTACTCCTACTCCAGAACTTGTTCCTACCCAATCCCCTAGACGAGCTGAAAAGCGTCTACAAAGGGGAATGCAGAACCCACCGGTAGCTAGAACAGCTAATGAAGAGTCTAGATACGAAATTGATAGCGTATCAAAACGTCTAGCTGCAAGTTCTTTGTTTGATAGGGGTATTGAACCTAACGAAGATTCGATAGAAGTAGAACGTATGACTAATGTCGAGCACGATCAAAAAGCCCGTGTTATGACATATACCAATTTGTCTCATGATGAGATTACAAATTATCTTGGAAAAAATGACAGAGAAGCAAGAAATCGTCTTTCTACTCTTCATGAAGGTGTTATGCAGTTCCAACGTTCTCGACGTAAAATGGAAATTCACAGAGAGATGGGATTAGAAAAAATTGCAGAAAATGAATTTAAACCAACAGAAGCTGCAAAAACACAATTTTGGCAACATCCTACGGAAACTGACAAATCAGGAGCTCCAAAAGTTTATAGAGTTTCTGACATGCACCCCGATATGGTCAAGCAATTGCAACATCCATGGGGAGGACAAAGAACAGTACAAGAAGTTGAAGGTACTAAAGGATCTGCAGCTTCAGGAACTGTTGAGCCTGTAATAACTCATTATGGACATCATAAAGGTGGAGATAGAAACAGACCTACTTGGAGATTTACTGCACCTCCTAAAGGATGGGGAGAAGACGGCTCTCTTGCTGGATCGCTTAAAGATAGAGAAACTTTAGCTAAGGTAGGTATTACTCCAAACGTTTCTACGATGATTGCTCGTGTTCTTCAAGGATTTAGAGGCGATATTGATGTTCTTAAGCAAAAAGGCGATGATTCTAGATCCTCTAGACAACGCCATCAGGATGACGTAACCGGACTTTTAGAAGCAGCTCAATCTTCACACGATGAAGTATCCGGCAGACCTAGCAGGGGTTTTGTAGGAAAACGCAAAGTCGCTAAAGGTATTCAAAAAGTTCCTGGTCCAGGATTTAGTAACGTTGAAGAGTTAGTTCCTATTCCCGTTGGAAGACCAAAAAGAAGTAAAGACGATATGTTTACTATTAAAGGAGAGGGTATACCTGCAGTTCGAGACGAACAAGGTAATCCTAAGCCTTTGCCTCCTCGTGCCGGACGTCGTGGTGGCACTACGGTTGTAGAAAACCCTGTAACTGGAGAGTCTCAGCAACGTCGTGCTGTATTAGTTACTCAGACCGGTACTGGTGGATTTTCAGAAGAAGATCTACGTAAGGTATATGCAGGCCGTAGATCTGATGAAATGGGCAAAATGTTCCGCGGTCCTCAACCTCAAGGAAGACAGCTTTCATTTGATTTCGGCGTAAAAATTCAACAAGACGCTGGCGCTGCTCGTGCACAAGATGAAGCAGCTTCTGGAAAACCTAGAATATCTGGATATGCCAATGAGGTTAGGCAGGTAAGTGATTTTAATAATCGTGAAGAGGCTCCTACACCAAAGGCAGCTTCAAAACAATACATGATTCCATTTGAAGGTAGGAGTCGTCAATTCTTGGGCGGTAATGTACGTGCGCTTACAGAACAAGAAGCTAACGTAGAAACTGCTGGCGCTAACACAGTGCGAGGATCTAATCCTCCACGACGTCTATTTGACGTGGGTGTGCCAGAACCTACGGCTGCAAGAAGTAAACAGCTTCCTCCTAAAGAAGGCAAGACTATGCCATTAATTGGCAGAATATTGCCTGCAGGAGAAGGTAGCCCTAAAAAACCTAGAAAGACTTCTGAGAAGGCTCCTAAGAAGGGCCAGTAATGAACAGAAAGTCTAGCTTTAAGCAGAATACTTCTAAAGCACGGGGTGCTAAGTCTTTACGACATAATGCTAGGGAAGCCGCTGAATACTTAAGCGGTATACCTTACCTGCCTAAAATTGACAAAGACGTACAGTTACGTACGCCTGGTCGTGGAGTAAGCGGAGAATCTAGTAACTAATGGGACGTCGTAAAAAGGATCTTAATTACGGTACACGAAAAGTACGGATGAGCGTTTCTGACCGTACATCTAAATCAGCACGCCCTTGGAATGATCCCAGAGTTGTAAACGCTTCTATTGCCTACGGTGTTCCTCTTGCTAGCTATAAGCAAGTACATTTATACGAAAATAGACAAGAATCTACTGGCGGGTTAACCCCCAAAGAACGTATGACCTGCGGTCCATGCGGACAATTTAAAAACGACTGCTCATGTGGAGAGGCTCAAACAAATGGCTAAATCAGCAGCTTGGAAACGCAAAGAGGGTAAAAACCCTGAAGGCGGACTAAATGCTAAAGGACGTGCATCATATAAACGTGAAACCGGTGGAACATTAAAACCACCCGTGTCTAGAGAACAAGCTAAAAAATCAGAGTCTGCCGCACGTGCTAACGCTTTACGAGTAGGTCAATCAACGCATCATTTAGTGGCCCAACCAGGAACAAGCAGCGATCATAATTCCAAAAGATTTACTCCTAAAATGCAGCAGGAACGAAGTAAGGAAGTACCACCAGAATGGCTTGGCGCAACTACTCCAGAAGAAGCTATGGCTGATTTAAGAGATTCAGCGGCACGAGGAATTATGGCTTGTGATTGGGGATGTACTCAGAAAGTACAGAGTAGAGGTTGTGCTCAACATGCTCAAGCTAGGTGGGCTCCAATCCAACCTGGACGGCAATTTAGGACAACATGATGTGTGAGCATGTCTATAAAGACATGGATGAGGACATATGCACTCTATGCGGTAAGCTTACGCACAGAATAGATTGGAAGTTTCAGAACAAACTACATCGAGAATGGAGAGAAGCCAACCCAGGTGCCAAATATGGCGGCTGGTGGAGTATATGAGTATTGATAGGCCTGCGTGGTATAGAAGGCTACATGCTATAGAGGCTCTTAATGAGGCAGATAAGCGTAGACGTTATGGCATACCTCCTGCTGAGGGCATCCTATTTATGGATCATGATGATGAGTGTGAGGAATGTTCTACTTACAGAGCGGATGCTAGGCAGAATAAGGGATGGCTTAAAGAGCATGCCTCTCAGTCAGATAGGAAAACTAATTTAAATCATGGGTCTAAATGCGATAGCTGTAATGAGGGTACAATTAATGATATGACCCGAAATGATCATTTTGGTACTGGAAGTGAAGAAGGAAAACAGTGAGTTCAGTAAAATTCGTGTGTTTTAACTGCGGAGTATCTAATAGAATACCCTTTGGAGATCCATTGAAATGTAAGGAGTGCGGGCATGAGCTCAGGAAGTTTTAAACCACATCGCGGTTTTAATAAAACTCAAATTAAAGACGGCTGGATTGTGTATTTACGTAAGGACGGAACTATTAAAGCTCGTATTGAGCCGTATCCTCGTGAAAAGGTTGTAAAGAATGTCAAACCGTAAAGTTGTAGCCAAAGGTAAAGCTTACAAGGGATCTAAGCAAAACGGTGGTCGTAAAATTATTGTTGAACATTACAAGGATTCTGAGGGTAAATGGCACACTACATCTAAAAACGCTGCTCGTGATAAATATGAAAAAAAACACGGTAAACTATCTAAAGATACCGATGTAGATCATAAGAATAATAATCACGATGACGACAGCGATAGTAATCTAAGACCCCTAAAACACGGAAAAAACACAGCTAAAGAAAACAAGAGACGAACAAGGAAAAAGAAATGAAAAAATTTGAATCAAATAAAGATGAATCAGTAAATCTCCCAAAGAAAGCTTCTAGACCAGCACCCTTTGATGGTCCTTCTAAGCGTAGGGGCGGTTTAAAAGGAAACTATAAACCTGGAAAAGATTTTAATAGAAGAAAGCATTAATAAAAAAGGCCGGGTTTCCCCGGCCTTTCTTTAATTTGTTGGAAACTTTTCCAACCACTGCTCAATCTTTGGCTCTGATGGATCGCCATCATGGGCGTATGGGCCATATCCCCAAGAACCCCAGTTAGTGCCTTTAGCGGTCATATAGAACACTGCTTTGGCATTTTCTACTGGATCAAACAGCTCGGTATTCTTTTTTAGACCAAATTTTTCTCTACGGTCATCTCCCAGAGAACCCAACATGTTAATCTGGAATATCCCATAAGAATCGTCTCCCGTTGCAAGATCGTCATTGTGCGCCTTTGGTCGTCCGTTAGACTCTTTCTTAGCTACAGCCCAAGCTATTTTAAGAGCTTTCCCCTCAAAACCTACTAGAGATAAGAGATCTACCAATTCCTCATCTGTAAGGGTTTTGGCTTTTCTGTATTTATCTAGAGGATCCGCAGGAGCTTCTGCAGTTATAGTAACTGTAGCTCCATCTATTCGACTTGCTAGTGCTGCAGGTATTCCTGCCAGTATCAGTGCGGCTATCCAAGAGGCTATATAACGTTGTTTTTCATTTTTTGGCACTCGTTCTCCTAGGCTCGAGAGCCAGTCCTAACTCTATGTGTCTGTCACTCACACTGAGCAATTCGGCCTCTTTCTGCCGAATTCGGTCTGCAACTCTTTTGTTACGGAGGTGCTAATGGCCGGTTTTACCCGGCCACAGGTAATACCATACCAGTAAATACACACTACATGTCAACCGCAACCCGATATAATATTCTTTATCGAATCGTTATAGAAAATGGACTATGATTAATGAGAGTTGAGCGTATAGCTACAAAACAAGGACATCCGGTGCCAGAAGTTGCTACGCAACCTAAGGGTCCATTTCCACAAGAATTGTTTCAACGACCAGAAGTTGTAGTTGACTACGATCCTTATGATGGAGGCGGAGAATCCGCTGTTGGTGGAACTGCACAAAACAACTTTGCAGCTATGAAATACTTTAGATGCAAAGATTGTCAAAAAGTCATGAGCGAACGGGAGACATATGAGCACAGCTGCCAGGTTGATAATGGCTAAGCCTCGTAGTATTAAATCTATATACTGGCATCCGCTGATTTACCCAATAAAGCCGCCAGTATTATGGGAAACAGCAGAAACGCAAGAGATTGAAGAGCCGTATCGGTTTGGAAAAGGATTTGCGGTAAGATTCCCTCTAACTAGAGCTGCTTTAGTTGTAGGCAAGTGGATATCTAGATACGATGAAAGTCAAGCATTAACAAACGCCATTCGTGGCAGGATAATGACGGAAGATGAGGTGGATTGGGATTATGTTCGGTTTGGGGGGCAAGAAAATCAAACAAGAGAGACAGAAGACTAAAGTAGAACGGCGAGTTGAGTCGTTACCTACTTCTGAATTACTGCAGTGGGCAGAACAAGCGTTGTATCCAATTGGACGAAACCTATCGTCATGGCAAAAAACCAATGAAGAAGTTTATTTGGAAGAGGCTAGATTGAACGCGGAAGTTATTTACGTCATAGTAGATACTATATCCAAGAGGCAAAATGCAAGATTTTAATAAAGACCAATTTGAAGAGCTAGGAGAAGAGCTAGACTTTGAAGAAGAAGAGCTGCAGGACGAGGAAGAAGAACAGCTAGATGAGCTCTCTAGAGAGTTTGTTAATCTTCTTATAGAAAAAATAGTTCAATTTATGGCAATGCTGGTTGGACACCAGCTACACCCCTATCAAATGCCTCTAGCTAGACGAGTAATAGAATCTGTAATTATAAACGATGGTGAAGAAGTAACCGCTCTTGCCGCACGTCAGTCTGGTAAATCAGAGACTATTGCTAATACCGTGGCTACGCTTATGGTTATTCTTCCACGCCTTGCAAAGATGTACCCAGATCTTTTAGGTAAGTTTGGAGACGGTATTTGGGTGGGAATGTTTGCTCCTATCCAATCACAGGTAGAAACCTTGTACGGTAGAACAGTTTCCCGTTTGACTAGCCAACGTGCTTTAGAAGTCCTTGGAGATCCAGAAATAGATGACATACCAACTAAAACTCCAGGTATTGTAAAAAATATAAAGCTTAAGAACTCTGGCTCTACGCTAATGATGATGACCGCTAACCCACGAGCTAAGATCGAATCTAAGTCCTTCCACTTAATTATTATTGATGAGTGTCAAGATGCTGACGATTTCGTAGTTTCTAAGTCTATTGCTCCTATGGGTGCGTACTACAACGCCACTCTAGTAAAGACTGGAACCCCAACTACAATCAAAAACAACTTCTACAGAGCTATTCAATTAAACAAACGACGTCAAACTTCTAGGTCAGCTAAGCAGAATCATTTTCAATGGGATTGGAAAGACGTTGCTAAGTTCAACCTTAACTATGAAAAATTCATTAAAAAAGAAATACTACGCATCGGAGAGGATTCAGATGAGTTCCAGCTATCGTATAACTGTAAATGGCTTTTGGAAAGGGGCATGTTCGTTACCTCGTCTATTATGGACAACCTTGGTGACACGTCCCAAGAGTTGGTTAAGAGCTGGCATAGGTCGCCAGTTGTGGTCGGAATCGACCCCGCAAGAAAGATGGACTCTACAGTTGTTACTGTTGTCTGGGTCGATTGGGATAGGCCTGATGAATTTGGTTATTATGATCATCGTGTTCTTAATTGGCTAGAGATGCAGGGAGATGATTGGGAAGAGCAATACTTTCAAATAGTTAACTTCTTAGAAAATTATGATGTTTTAGCTATTGGTGTAGATGCAAACGGAGTAGGCGACGCTGTAGCAAGCCGTATGAAAATACTTATGCCTAGAGCTGAGGTTATTTCAATTACCTCTAGCCCATCAGAGCAATCTAGACGTTGGAAACACTTGCAGGCCCTAATTCAACGACAGATGGTTTCTTGGCCTGCCCATGCAAAAACCCGTCGTCTGCGTCTTTGGAAGAAATTTCACCAGCAAATGTCAGATGCTGAAGTCAAATACAGGGGGGCTAACTTTTCCGTAGCTGCCCCTGACGAAGCTCATGCTCACGACGATTTTGTAGACTCTTTAGCACTTGCCTGCTCATTAACCCAGGATATGGTTATGCCTACGGTGGAGGTTAGCTCCTCCCCATTTTTTTAAGGTTTAGATACCTAAATGTCTAAATTAGGCCGATACTTTTACCTGAGGAACCTCAACTCAACACCCTATAGGAGAAATAAACATGGCAGTGAATAACATCGCACCAGCCCCTCAGTTCCCTGAGAAGGTTGGCGCAAATTATGAACGCAAAATGTCTCCTGCAACTCCGGGAATGCGTGGTCCGCTACGCTTTGAAGAAGGCGTTGCAACAGACACAGATATCCCAAATGACTTTCAAGTGGGATTGGATCAGGGGTATGACGTACCACCTACCCGTCCAAATCACAACATGAATGTCATGGAGAAGTATCCTGAAGAGACAATGAAACAACGCGCCCACGTCGGCTCAGCCGCATGGGTAGAAGGTCCAGCATACGTCAATGAATTTTCACAAGGCGGATATGGAGATCACTCTCAGGTCGAAATTGAAGAAGTCATTCGTTCAGGTGCTCGCTATCAGCGTGTAAACCCTGCACAGGTAGCTGACTAATACAGTAGACTATAGGTTCCCAGCCTCGTATTCCCTTCTCCGGGGCTGGGGCCTAATTTAATATTAAACAAATAAGGATGAGGTAATGGCTGGCGGAATAGATTTTTCACCCCCAAGTTATAGAGCAGCATCCTCTGATTTAACAATCTCAATTTCTCCACTTGGATTAGTGGAATTAGCAGATGAAGAATTTGAAGTTCACGGCCCACGCCTAAATCGTTACTCTCTTAACTGGGCAATGTACCTTGGTCATCACTGGTCATATCGTCGTGAGATCGGTGAAGCTCAAATGGTTTATAACTATTACAGAGCGTTTACAGATTACATAATTAATTTTACTTTTGGCAGAGGCGTACAGTTTAGAAGCCCTGCAGCTACAGAAGCTGTTATCCCAGATATTTTAAAAAGAGTTTGGGAAGTAGACAACGATAGAAGCTCTATTCTTTGGGAAATGGGACAGCAAGGCGGAGTCTCAGGAGATTGTTTTGTTAAAGTAGCTTACGAAGAAGCTTACGTTGATCCTATTGGTCGCGCTAACCCAGGTAAGGTACGCATTCTTCCGCTAAACGCTTCTTTTTGTTTTCCAGAGTTTCATCCACACGATCGTTCCCGCCTAATTCGTTTTAAGCTTAAGTATCGTTTCTGGGGCACATCTGCAGAAGGTACTCGTCAGGTTTATACCTATACTGAAATTCTTACTGATGATCGCATTGAAGAGTATATCAATGACGAGATGATTGACTCACGCCCTAATCCAATTGGCATAGTTCCTATCGTCCATATTCCAAATGTGCGTATTTCTGGATCTCCTTGGGGTCTTTCTGATTGCCACGACATTATCGTCTTAAATAGAAATTACAATGAGGTAGCAACAGATATCGCAGACATCATTAACTACCACTCTGCTCCAGTTACCGTTATTATCGGTGCTAAGGCGTCTTCTCTAGAAAAGGGTCCTAAGAAGGTTTGGGGCGGTCTTCCAAAAGATGCTCAAGTATTTAACCTAGAAGGTGGCGGTTCAGGCTTAGCGGGCGGTCTACAGTATCTAGAAACTGTTAAAAGAGCTATGCACGAAATGGTAGGAGTTCCAGAGACAGCTCTAGGTCAAGTACAGCCAATCTCTAATACCTCCGGAGTTGCTCTTTCAATTCAATATCAGCCGTTGATGAATCGTTATAATCAAAAGCTTATTCAATACGGCGAAGGCATACAGAAGATTAATAGCCTAGTTCTTAAGACTCTTGCCTTTAAAGAGCCAGAAGTCTTTATCTATAACCCAATGGTTAATGGTCCTATCAAGAACTACCAGCTTCCAGCTTTAGATTTAAACAGCCCAACAACTTTTGAAAGCACAGTTTACTTCCCACAACCACTACCTCTAGACAAGTTGATAGTATTAAGTGAAATTGAACGGAAGATGCAGCTGGGCCTAGAAAGCCGTGAAGGAGCTTTGCGTCACTTAGGCGAAGAGTTTCCAGACGAGAAGCTTGAAGAAATTAGAGCCGAGCTCATTTCTGACGCTAAGGCTGATGGGGCTATCCAGCTAGTACGTAATCAAATTGCTTCGTCCATTGCTTCTTTAACAGGCATCCTTCCAAACGGAGAGGCACCCCCAGGATTAAAGCCTGGAGACGGTACCGGCCCTGGTCCATTTGGACAACCTGGGGTTGTAAGTCCAGCAGAGGGAGTAGTTTTAACTGAGCTAGCCCAACTACAGGCTGAGCTGGTAACCGAAGCGTACGGCACTAAAATGCCTATGCGTCGTACTCCAGATGAAAAATACCCAGATCAGTCTATAGGATAAAACACTAGATTTAGGCAGACAAATTGACAAAAGTTTGCCAGCCTAATACCACCAATAAATCCGCAGGTCATCGTGGCACTAAATCGGACAACGACCTCCAAAACCTAAGGGACAACCATGGCAGAAACAACGAATATCGTTGATGCTCCAGACGTCAAAGATGCATTTTTAACTGACGTTCCGGCAGCAACGGAAACTAAAGCAGAACCCGCTGTAAGTGAAGTTAACGAAAAAACTTACACAGAATTAGATCTAAAAAGAGTGCGGGAGCAAGAGAAGTCAAAGCTCTACCCTCAAATAGATTCGCTTAAAGAAGAGCTCGCCTTGCTTAAAAAGGAACGAGAAGAGCGATTGGCAGAGGCAGAACGCCAAAAGGCTGAAGCGGAAGCTGAGGCAAGGCGCAAGGCTGAGTCAGAAATGGATGTACGCCAACTTCTTGAAGCTAAGGAAAAAGAGTGGCAGCAAAAGCTAGAAGAAGAGAAATTAGAGCGTGAACGCACGTTTGCTCTACTCCAGAGAGAGCGTCAGTATGCGGAAGTCACCGAATACCGCAATCGTCGCCTCGAAGAAGAGCGGGATAACATCATCCCAGAGCTCGTAGACCTGATCTCAGGAAATAATCCTGAAGAGATCGAACAAAGTATTGCAGGGTTGCGTGAAAGATCTTCACGAATTCTGGAATCGGCGCAGACTGCTATGCAGAATGCCCGTAAAGAAATGACAGGCAGCCGGGTAACCGCGCCGCCGACCGGACCGATGGACACTAATTTGGAGCAAAATCAGTTAACGGCAGAACAAATATCCGCCATGTCGGTTACCGAATACGCAAAACACCGATCTAAGCTACTTGGAAAAGCAGCAAACGATCGAAATAAGGGAATCTTCGGGTAGTAATACCTATCTAACAACTTAATAACTAAGGAGAAAACCGACTATGGCATCAGCCGTAACAGGTACCGGCAATTTAGCTGCCGCACCTACCGCGTACTCTGGTTCTAACAGCCAGTTGACGCAAGCAATCCAAACAATCTGGTCAAAGGAAATTCTTTTCCAGTCGATGCCAATCCTCCGCTTTGAACAGTTCGCTGTTAAGAAGACAGAGCTTGGCGTTGCACCTGGTCTCCAGATTAACTTTATGCGTTACAACAACTTAGGTTTTGCATCAGCACTTGTTGAAGGTGTTCGTATGCAGACCAACGCATTGACCGCACAGCAGTTCTCTATTACCGTTGCAGAGCAGGGCTATGCAATTGCAGTATCTGAACTCTTGCTCAATGCTTCTTTTGATGACGTAATGGCTTCGGCTTCACGTCTTCTTGGCCGTAATATGGCCCTCTATCTTGATGGCCAGGCTCGTGACACACTCATGGCAGCATCTTCCGTTATCTACGGTTATGATCGTTCTGCTAACACTGCTGTTAACGACTGGTATACCTCAGGAACCGTTGGAACTAACCGCGCTTCTTTGACTGGTAACTTCAATTTAACAACATCAACAGTTAAGGACGCTGTTGAGACCCTCGCAACCAAGAACATTCCAAGGCTTGGAGAGACTTACGTTGCGTTTATTCACCCACACCAGAGCCGTCGTCTTCGTGATCTCCCAGAGTTCATTGAAGTAACCAAATACGCTGCTCCAGGTAACTTCATGCTCGGTGAGATTGGTCGTTTGTACGACACAGTCTTCATTGAGACCACTCAGATCCAGAAGGTAACAAACGGTGCAGGCACAGGTTATTCTGCAGACACCGACGTTGCTGCTGGCTCCATTGTCTACCCAACTGGTGGAGGTTATACCACCCCAGTAACAAAGACCGGTAACGGTAATAAGGATCGCTACACCGCGATCTTCATTGGTGACAATGCATTTGGTCACGCGATCTCTCTTCCAGTCGAACTCCGCGATGGCGGTATTCTTGACTTCGGTCGTGAGCACGCTCTTGCTTGGTACGCTATTTACGGTCTTGGTCTAATTACTGACCAGTCTGTAGTCTTGGCAGAAACCAACTAATTTAGTAGTACAGGGGGCGGGTTTTCCCGCCCCCACACAACCTATAGGAGAATAATAATCGTGGCAAAAGCAAAAGTAACAGACGTCACAGGACGTCAGCGTGAAGAACAACTTAAAGCTCACGCAGAAGAGCTAGCACGACGTGCTGGCGAAATGTCAATGGCAACTCAGGCTGCTGCAGCTCGTCTAGAGACAGAAGTTGTAGATGTAACTAAAAATCCTGATTCGCCAACAATACTTGATGAGATTGAATCAGTGGGCGTTACCATGGCGGATGATGCACAAGTTGTCCGTGTAGCCGAAGATCTAGAACACGTAACTATCGGCGTAGGCAAACACTATACTTTCAAAGCCGGTCAAAAATACAAAGTACCTAAGCATGTAGCTCAACACCTACAAGAAAAGGGCTATTTGTACGAACGGCTCTAATTTAAACTAAAGTTGCCCACTCCGACGAAGACACGCCCTCCTAGTCGGGGTGGGTCTTTATTTACCCTGCGTATTTCTAATCTTCTTGAGATTATAGGATGCCGGTTTACCAAGATAGATGCGAGGATTAGTGGCGACTTTATCAGGACTTAGCGACCGTCTACGGGCGGAAATAGGCGATATCACTAGAACCTTCGTTGAAGAGTTTCGAGGAGATGGCGAGCGCAAGCGATTTCAGCTAACTCATTCCCCAGTAAATGCTGCCTCCCTATCTATAAAAGTAGACAACGTAGAAGTTTCTAGTTCAGCTAGCGTTGAAGAAGTTATGGGTATGGTTACCCTAGCAGCAGTGCCGGCAAATAACGCAGCTATTGTTATCTCTGGAACTGCTTTTAAATATTTTACTGATGCAGAAACTCAATACTATATAAATAACGCTTTTCTAGAGCATGCGGCACATCTTACAGACAGCAGCGGTTCTAGAGTTACTATAGCAACTGTTCCAGGGATTGATGAATACCCAATAGTTCTTTTGGCTTCAACTATGGCCTTATATACCTTAGCTACAGACTCTGCCTTTGATATCGACATCATTTCACCTGACGGCGTATCTATTCCTAGATCAGAGCGTTTCCGTCAGGTATCCGATATTATTCAACAAAGAAGAGAACAGTACCGCGAACTATGTATGCTACTTGGTACTGGTCTATACAAGATTGATGTATTTAATCTTCGCCGTATCAGCAGACGTACAAATCGCTACGTGCCTCTGTACCGCCCACAAGAGATTGATGATGGTTCACTGCCACAACGTGTTTATCTACCTATTCCAGATTATGGCGATATTACTCCTGCAAGCTCGGTAGTAAACAAAGATCTATCTCTTTACTCAGGAGATAACTTCAGTATCCAGCTTAAGTTTTCAATGGATCTTGCTGGCTACACTCCACTATCGCAGATACGCCTATTCCCAACATATCCAAGCAATCAAGTTGGACCTATTATTCTTGCAACATTTACTATTGTAAAAAGCGCATCAGTTCTTAATGGTATTTTAGATACCCTAACCTTGTCTTTAACTAGCGATCAAACAGAAGCGCTACCCCGTACTGCGTACTATGATATTCAATTAACTAACAACTCTACGGGAGCAGTAAGAACATACTTAGAAGGTAAAGTGTTTACTAAGCCTGAGATCTCGGAGTAACTATGCCACATGATCCAGAGATCGTAGAGATAACTCAACAAAGTCCAGAAGTAGTTATCTTTGGTTCTGATGCAATGGGACCAGCCGGTCCTATGGGACCTACCGGTCCTACAGGCCCAATTGGTGCTGCATCAAATGTAACTGGTCCAACTGGTGCAACCGGTGCTACTGGCGCAACAGGACCTACAGGTGCAACAGGTCCAACAGGTGCAGCTAGTACAGTTACTGGTCCTACAGGTGCGCAAGGTCCTACAGGATCTACTGGCCCTCGTGGTGAAACAGGACCGCAAGGTGTAACAGGTCCCGCAGGCGCAACTGGTCCTGCTGGTATTCAAGGACCTACAGGTATTCAAGGTCCACAAGGTGCTACTGGTCCTATTGGTCCAACTGGTTCTCGTGGAGCTACTGGACCTACTGGTGATACAGGTGCCACTGGTCCTGCTGGTACAGGCGTAAATATTCTTGGAACTTTACTTAATGAAGGCGCTCTCCCTCCCGCAGGAAATCCTGGTGATGCATACCTAATTGATGGTGATCTTTATGTGTGGGACGATATTAATGATGAGTGGGACAATGTAGGAACTATTCAAGGTCCTGTTGGACCGCAAGGTCCTGTAGGTGCTATTGGTCCTACAGGCCCAACTGGTCAACAAGGTTTGCAAGGTATTCAAGGTATTCAAGGTGCGCAAGGTCCACAAGGATTAGTTGGTGACACCGGTCCTGTGGGGCCACAAGGTGAACAAGGTATTCAAGGAGAAGTTGGTCCTGCTTCGACTGTTACAGGACCTACAGGTCCAATTGGTTTAACTGGTGATATCGGACCACAAGGACCTATTGGTGACACAGGCCCTATTGGTCCTCAAGGAGAACTTGGACCTATCGGTCCACAAGGTATACAAGGTGCAACTGGACCTACTGGTCCTACTGGTGCAACTGGCCAAGGATTAAATATACTCGGTGCTCTAAATAATTCTAACCAGCTACCTGTTTCAGGAAATCCTGGAGAAGGTTATTTAGTTAATGGTGTTCTTTATGTTTGGGATTCAGGTACAAGTCAATGGATTAATGTTGGAAACATTCAAGGTCCTACTGGTGCGACAGGTCCAACTGGTTCACAAGGTCAACAAGGTTTAATAGGTCCACAAGGTGAACAAGGACCAACAGGTCCTCAAGGTAATGTTGGCCCTACAGGACCACAGGGTGAAGCTGGACCAACTGGTGCAACAGGTCCAATTGGATTAACCGGTGAATCTGGAGTTCAGGGACCTACTGGCGCAACAGGTCCAACTGGACCGACAGGTGCGCAAGGCGTACAAGGTGAACAAGGTGTTCAAGGAAATCAAGGCGAGATTGGACCTACTGGTCCAACTGGCGCAATAGGTGCAACTGGTCCAACTGGAGCAACAGGAGCAACTGGTGAGGCTAGTACTGTAACTGGCCCCACAGGTCCGCAAGGAGATATAGGACCTACAGGTGCGACGGGACCCACTGGTCCAACCGGATCTACTGGACCCATAGGTAACTTTTCGTACACCTCTGAAACTCCTCCAGTAGGAGCCTCAAATGGTGACGCTTGGTTTAATCCTACTGATGGATCTGCGTATATTTGGTATGATAACTATTGGATTGAGGTGGGTGCTGCTCCTATAGGACCTACCGGACCTACCGGACCTGCAGGCCCAATTCAAGAAATTATTCCTGTAATATTTTCTACCTTTAACCATGATAACCATCAAGGCCTTACAGTAGTCTTCGATGAAGAATCCGAAGAAGTAAGAATTATTTCTGACGTAGCGTTTATTGAGGCAGTAGCCTTAGCAGGCTTATAAGGAGACCATAGTGCCTATTACTCCCGACTTCTCTGCATTAGAAGCGGTTATTACCGCTAAAGTTGAAGCGGTAGCTACCAACATCGACAACAAAGACCTTCTAATTCAGATGAAGGCTCTTGAAGCCGCAGTAGCTAATCTAGCTCTTACTCGAGTTATTGCAGAGGGTACCTATCAACAGGGGCAGGTAACCTCAACAGCTACTGCAGCCTCTACAGCATTAAACAATACGGTATCTACCGCTAATACTAATCTAACTGCGGTTGTAGACACAGCTACTACAAACCTAAACTCTGCAGCAACAGCAGCTATTGCATCATTTAATGCAGTGGCTAACCCCGTTATAGCAACAATTGAAGACTTGTTAGAAGAGTTGGGTGAAACCAACACTCAAGACATTATTGACCTTGTTATTCAGTCTTTGGGGCAGATTACTACGGCAGCAAATAATGCTACTACAAGCATAAATCAACTAAAGAATGATGCAGAAACCGTCGTTGCCTCAACAGGTACCTCAGCTGTTGGAGCGGTAAATACAGCAAGAGACGCCTCCCTAACCGCACTAGCCAATGCAGAAGAAGACTCTATAGACGACATTGAGCTAGCCAGAGACCAGGCAATAGCTGCTGTTAGTGCCTCAGGAGACGTCACTAATCAGATCAATTTCTTAAGAAATGACCGTTGGTTGGGCCTTAATATTTTTGGTCCTTCTGATTACGGTCAGAAGACAGGTAGTTAAGGACTTAAAATGACCGATTTTATTTATACTAGCTTACTGGGTACATCCCTCGAAGGAGATAACTAATGCCGTCCTACTCAGCGCTTAATACGCAAATTGAAGCGGTCAAAGCAGAAATCACTGCTTCACTTGCTGCAAGCACTTATACAGCTCAAGATTTGGTTTATATTGCCAAAACTCTTGAAACGCTAGGCAACCTACTTGGCATTAATGACCTAGTAGCCGCATCTGCAGATGCACAGGTTGCACTTAATGATCAACTAGAAGCAATTCTAGATGGCAGCGCTCCAGCAAACGTAGGTAAGTTATACGTTGGTGCAGAAGCTCAAGCATTTGAAACAGCCGCTGGCCTTCAAGATCCAGCAATCATTGCAAGCATTGATACGTCTGATTATGCTCAAATCGCTTTTCAAAATAAAGGCGGTGGCGCAAACTCTTCTACTGACTTTATTGCGTACTCAAACAATGGTGTCGATGATGCTGGTTATATTGACTTGGGTGTTACATCAAGTAACTTTAATGATCCAGAGTTCACAATTACTGGGCCTAATGACGGTTATATTTTTATGGAAGCACCAAAAGTGCTTACATCAACAGTTAATGGTAAATCATTAACAAATAACGTAGCAACACTTACTACTCCAACAGCTCATCAATTCCGTGTTGGTATGCCAGTTGTTATTACTGGTGTTGACGGCGTATTTAATGGAACCTATACAATCACTGCTGTTCCAACAACTACAAGCTTTAGATATGCTAAAACAAATGGCGACATAACCTTCCTAGCAGTAAATCCAGTGGGAAATGCAGTAGCTGGAACTACTGGTAAAGGTAACCTTGTTCTTGCAACCTCTAACAATGGTACTGAAAATAAAATTGTTTTTGCTGCTGGCGGTCTAGCATCTGATAACACTCAGATGATCATCATTCCAGATGAGCAAGTACATATTGAAATTGCTACGCAGTCTACAAGCCCAACAACTGGTGCTCTTCGCGTAGCTGGTGGTCTTGGTGTCTCTGGTAACGTTAACGTTGCTGGTAACGTAAACATTGCAGGTACCATTTCATTCTCTGGTGGCGGAACAACAGTTGAAACAGCAAATATATCAATTGTTGCTCCTATGATTTTTACAGCGCAAGATAACCCATCAAATTTACTAGATTTTGCTTTAGTTGGAGAATACAATGTTGGTGGATCTGACAAGTGGTCAGCTTTCTCTAAAGATGCTACAGATGGCGTCTGGAACCTTGTTTCTAACATCACTACAAAACCAACCACAACTATCAACTACGAACAAGCAGAGCTTGTTTATGATAAACTTAAAGTAAGTCAAGTAGTTCTCGTTTCTGCTCCATCTTCATCAAATGAAGCTACGAGTAAGGGGTACGTAGACAACCTTCGTTCTCAAGGACAACTTGAAGCAGTTATGGGAATTTTCTAACCGACTGGTAAGAACTAATAGTTACTTAGGAGGTAACAAATAAATGCCAAACACAGTAAAGAAACTGTTCCGCGGTAACGTAGGAACTTCTGCAGCAGATGTGTACACAGTGCCATCGGCTACAACCGCAGTAATCACTAACATCGTATTAACTAACACAACCAGTAACGTACTAACTGGTACCGTAAAGTTAGGAACACACGATGTTTTATCCGCAGTAACTGTTCCTGCAAATGGAATTTTTGCTTTTGATCTTAAACAAGTACTTGATGCATCAGAAACCGTAAATGCTGTTGGGTCTGGAGCAGGTATTAAGCTTCACGTCTCAGGGATGGAGATTAACTAACAATGGGTGCTCTAGTATATCCTTCAACCTCTGGCGCTGGCGTAGGTGCATTAACCTATAGCTTTGCTGCCGTTCCTGGTGCAGAATATGACACCACCGAACTTAATGCTAGCGGAGTTTATGAATTCCGTGCACAAGAAGAACCACTAACAGTTGCTATTTACGCTGTAGGTGCTCTTACTACTCCTATTGAGACAGTGTCCCTTGCAAAAGGTAAGACATTTACTTATAGTGGTACTGTCGCCCGTATTCGCATTTTAACTGCAACTACTGGTGGAACTGCCACAGGTACCGGATCAACTCTTTTAATTATCAAGTACAGCTCGTCAACGCCTACTCGCACAGGATCTACAATTGATGGTCTTGGCGAGGAATTCGCACATACAGAAAAGTCAACTGACTTTATCTCCTTCGAGGGATACGGACAGAATACAAGCCGTAACCCTATGACTGCTCGTCTAGATAATACTGCAAACACTGCAGCTTGGGTTTGCTGGACATACAACTCTACCGGAGATGGCATATACCGTTTCCGTAACACACCATCTCCAGGACAAGGAATTGGTACAGCAGCAACTACCTTCTCAGGTCTTGCTGGTAACTTCTTCTTTAAAGCAACTAACAACACAACAAATACATGGACTCGTCTTGCAGACCTTCCACTTCCTCCACAAGCTGATGATTCTGGAACTACATTTGTTGAACAGCGTTTACGCCGTGCAGTTATATGGGATACTGGACTTGACCTTATTGTATGGTTCCGTTGCGTAGATAACAGAACTCAAACAATTAACTCTGTTACCTACTCTTCAGTAGATACCTACATATACACCTACACAAAAGCTTCTGATACCTGGACATTTAATGGCGCATGGAACCTTGGTACGACTGGCTATAACACATATGTAGATGGCCCACAAATGTGCTTTACACACAACATTAATAATGTTATGTTCTTCTATAACTGGCAGCAAGAACGTTCTGGTAACGGGTTTATCCGCTATAACTTGTCAACAGGTGTTCGTGAGGCTATTACTGCTGCAGCTGATACCTGGCATGAAGGTTCTTATGTAAATAACTACTTCCTTGCCAGCCCAACTCAGGGTATTGGTAACACTGATGGTGGTACAACTGATTATCAGATTTACGATCCAACTAACAACGTATGGGCAAAGGTAACTCCTCCATCACGTTTGAATGAGGCATCAACTTGGTTCCGTGGCGGTCAAATTTTCCGCTATAACTCAACCTCGTTTGGTGTTATTGGTCGCCGTACATACACAACCAATAACACAGCTCCTTCAAATGGTGATCGTTATTGGGGTCGTCGTCTATGGATCTACGATACTGCTACTCAATCACTTGATCGTTGGCTAGATAAATCCTTTGAAATGGGAGACTTCTACCCGTTAGCAATGCGTCCAGGAAGCGATACCTACGGCTCAACCTTTATTTGGCAACCTGTGGGTGCTAATTGGAACGGTCGTTTCTGGCGTTTCCGTAACAGCTACGGCGGAAGTGCTCTAGGTCGTTATAACCACGACTATGTAGATGTTACAAAACCAAAGAAGGTTGATGTAATTGGTTCGTTTCGTGCACGTGGAGAGATGTCTGTTGGTCTAAATAGCGTTCTAGCATTTGGTTACCACAGAAACCCATTTTCTGTTCCGGTAATCTTTGCAAGGTACAGCCAGAGCAATGCCGATTCTGAAATTCGAGGAGGTCGCTCAAGTGGCACTACGACAGATACTACAGCAAAACAGAGACATGACTTTGAATCTTGGGGTGCTGAACTAATCACCACCTCTGGAGAGGTCTATCCTGTAGTGCCTGAGATGCCGATTATGCATGCGATCTATGATCCTCAAATGCGTCGTTACTATGTAACTGGTTTCTTGCCATCTCGTCTGTGGAACAACTGGAATGATGGCAATACAAACAACTCCTTCTACAGCAGATCTCCTTGGAGACAAGCTTCTGCTGTTATTGAAGAAGATACCGGCAGATTCTATTACCAAGACTACAGTCAAACTGGTAACGATCAGAGTGATTCTCATGACAATAGCTGGACTAGCAATGGTCAACCGTTTACTTCATCTGTTAACGCTCCTGGTGAACTTAGCATCATGTCAACTGGTAGGGCATACCGTCCCGGTATCCACTTTATTCGTCCATACGATGCCAACGCTTGGGAAACACAAAACCTTTGGAACCTATTTAACTGGGAATACTCCATACAGCAGCGCTGGACTAGCTATAACTGGATTAGCTCACAGTTCCAAGGAGATGGAATGAATCCACAGACCTATCATTTTGGTCATGATGCTATTGATAATCGTTACGTTCAGGTTGTCAAGTTTGGTAGCGGTCGACTAAGTCGTACAGGTATTCCAGAAGGAACTATTTTCTGGGATGGCCGTACACTTGCTCAATACAGTCAAGAGTCTGGTGTTGCACCATTTACAGCAGCTCAAACTGGATGGCGCCGTTTGCATACAACTTCAAGCCCATATATGACAGGTGATACAACACTACACCGTACACCTCACGTATGGTTTGACGGTCGTTATGCAATTTGCGAAAAGCCAGATAGCACAGGCTATTACGTATTTGATATGGATAACCTTTTGGCTGAGCCTAGAATTATCTCGTCTCATATCCCAATTAACTCTCGTCCAACCCCGCAATACAATACTGCTAACTCTGGTACGGTTGGTAACAACTGGTCTAACTTCACCTACAACAAGGCTTGCCTTGGTGGCGTAGAAATTATCGCTGGTGGTTCTGAAAATGATGGTGTTCGTACCTGGAGAAATAGCGTATACTTCCTAGTTAGATCTAAGGAGGTCTAATAAATGTCATTTACTGTAGAAGTAGATAAAAAAGTAGCCACTATCCTTCGTGATGGCGGAACCTTTCTAACTCAAGCGTTTGATCCTCGTGAAGAGGGAAGTACTCCCTTTACATCAAATGCAAAAGCTCAAGAGTGGGCAGATGCGTTTGTTATTCAAACAGAGGCTGAAGAAGCTGCAAAAGCTGCGGATGAAGCTGCTAAAAAAGCTGCTTTTGAGGCGGATGAAGCCGCACTAAAAGCCGCTGCTGAAGCAGCTACCGAAGCGTCTTCCGAACAAGAGTAATATTTACTATAGAATAGGCGGGTATAAAAACCCGCCTATTTTTATTTGGAGCATAAAATGAAAAAAGTACTTATAGCAACGTGTTCAGTTCAACCCGTTATTTCTGCATTTTTTGCAAAGTCTCTTGCAGAAACATTTGCAGAAGGACAAAAACAAGATATTTCTTTTCAGTTCTACTGGTCTCCAGATGAGGGTTCCTATAGAAATCAAGCGGCTGAAATAGTCTTAAATAATAATCTTGATACCCTTGTTTTTATACAACCGCATATTCAATGGGTGCCAGAGACATTAATATCTATTATTAATAATAGTTCTTTAATAGAGGGTGTTCCTACAAAAGATTTTTACTCTCCCCAACAATCTTTTAAAATAGCATTAAATACAATTAAAGACGATCAAGAAATCTCAGCAAAATTGATCACACTTGATTTTATAAAAATAGAAAAAGAAGTATTTTCTAGAATAGAAAGTTTTGTCGTAAAAGTTAATAAAGTAAAAGAAGATGTAATAGAACAAATTCCTATGTATTTTTATGCCACTGCTGACGAATCCGGGCAGGTAAGTCAAGATCTTAATTTTTGTCTAGCTGTAGAGAAGGCTGAAATACCAATTGAAATTAACGCAAATACTGCCTTTTGGGAACACATGGTGGTTCCTTACAAGACTGATTTTGGAGCAGAACTTCGACGATATGCTGTTTCTAAAGGTTTAGAATCTTTAGAAAAACAAGGCTAGATTTCGTTGATATACTGACATGCTATGCCCATAGACTTTCCAGATAATCCCACATTAAATCAACAGTTTACTGTTGGTCAAACCACGTGGTACTGGAGTGGTTCTGTATGGAGATTACTAATCTCTGAGGGTGTTCAGGGAGACTTAGGTCCTACAGGTCCTATAGGACCAACAGGTCCTACAGGTCCAAACTCTATAATTCCAGGACCTACTGGTCCTACTGGTCCTACTGGCCCAACCGGATCTACTGGACCTGTATCAACAATTCCTGGCCCTACAGGTCCAACTGGTCCTACTGGCCCAGAAAATGACAACATTGATGGTGGAGTTCCCAATACAGTTTACGGTGGAGGAATTACAATCAATGGTGGTAACGTACTAGGAGTGTAAATGGCTGTAAAAATTCAATTTAGACGTGGTACTGCTCTTGAGTGGAGTCAATCAAATCCAATTCTTTCTCAAGGAGAAGCGGGTTATGAATACGACACAGGTAAATTTAAAGTCGGTAATGGATTAACTCCTTGGAACTCTCTTGCATACTCTTCTGGTGTTACTGGACCAACTGGTCCCATAGGAGTTACAGGTCCCACAGGTGCAGCATCCACAGTAACCGGACCAACTGGTTCTACAGGACCGTCATCAATCGTAAACGTAGGAACAGTAACAACTCTTAGTCCTAACGCAGCTGCCACCGTTGTAAATTCTGGTACTCCGGAGATTGCTGTTTTTGACTTTGGAATTCCTAGAGGTGTTACAGGACCGCAAGGTCCAACCGGCCCCACAGGCCCTACTGGACCTACTGGTCCAACTGGACCTACAGGACCTACGGGTGCGGACTCAACAGTAACAGGACCTACAGGAGCAACTGGTCCTACAGGCCCACAAAGCGTAG
>Ga0194131_10000828_pt1 | contig 53429 bp, 46 predicted proteins | sample TA2KigO120mmetaG_FD_148631 | JGI IMG/M metagenome (GOLD analysis project Ga0194131, IMG submission 148631) | Freshwater microbial communities from Lake Tanganyika, Tanzania - TA2015053 Kigoma Offshore 120m | ecosystem: Environmental > Aquatic > Freshwater > Lake | place: Tanzania: Lake...
AAGGTTGGTACGACTTCCAATCTGAACCGTGGCAGCCGGGGCTGCTCGAAATCGCGTATTGGTCAATGCGCGAAGATGACCTCGGGCGAGTTGCCAATAATCCGTGGATCGCCTACCTCAACGGTCGAGCACCAACGTACGCCGAGTCCGCGCTGCGAGCAGACTTGAACCGTATCCGCTTGCATGTGGCCGCCATGAGGCAGGACACGACCACTCCCGACACACGCTTGTCTGACGACCCAATGAAATTCAATCCCTGCTCGGTCGACAGCTTGGTTCATTTGGTGCTCGGCGGAATCAGTCCCGGCAAGAACGGTTCTCCACTGCATGCCCGGCTGCGTTATTTTGATCCACACCAGGGACGTCCCGGATTGCCTGCCGATGTCGCGGCTCTCGTCGATCGCCTGACTGGCGACGAGGTCCGAGTCACGCTGGTGAATGTGCATCAGACGGAATCGCGCGCCGTGCTCGTCCAGGCCGGAGCCTATGGTGAGCATCAGATCGAATCATTGACGCTGGACGGTCAAACGCGCCCCATCAACGATCGCCGAGTCGCAGTACATCTGCCTCCCGGCTGCGGTGGAACGCTGACGCTGCGAACCAAGCGTTATCAAAATATTGTTCGGTTCGATTGAGAGTTCGATCGCATTTGAGAGTTGACATGGGACGCTGGCCAGACCAAAGACGTTCGCAGTGGACCACGTTTGGGATTCTGTTCGTCCTGTTTCCACTGCTCTGCTGGCTGGCGTGGTGGTTTGTGCGGCGCTGAAGGAAAATCAAGCGCCGGCGTCGTCAGGCGAGTCACCCGCGGTAAATGCCGGGCGTTCACTCCGTTCTTTGAGGCCGCGAAGCACAACCAACCAGAGCGTGCCGATGAGCACACCGCTGATGATCAGAGCCCAGGCACCGTCGCGGCGCAACCGCGCGGCCATCGCGGCCACTGGACGGAGTACCGCCGATTTGCGTTCTTGCACAATCGCGAACCAGCCAGTGTCGCCAACGCGGCAGAACGCGGCCAGCCATTCGCCGCCGTATTGCTGCGGATCGAATTCACCGGCTGGATCACGATAGTTGCGCATTTGAATCACGACTGACGAATCAGCTGCCTCATCTGGCCGGGAAGTGGGTCGGAGTTGTTCAATGGTCTCCTCCGACAGCCGCAATACCGGCACTCCCTCTTGAACCGGGTCGTCTCGGCGTTTATCGCTGATCCACGGATGGTCGAGCAGTTGCCAGTTTCGATCATCGATCAACACGATTTTGCGAGAGCTGTCCGTTTCCTCATCGGCTTCCGCGTCAGGGTGACGGCCCGGCACATAGGGTGACAGCAACTTCCCCAATTCCATGGATCGTCCAAGGACTCCAATCACACGCTCATGCGGTTCATCCCACACCGGCACGGTCAGCGAGACCATGTTGAGACCCGTGGCTTGACTCTTGTACGACAGCGAGACGTGTGGTTTGGAAATCGGTTGAATGTCCGAAGGCACCGTCCCTTCATCGAACTGGTCTCCCAAACCGTGAAAGTAATCGCGATACGAAAAATTCTTATCGAACGTTTTCTCTTCCTGCGGCTCGCGCCAGCGTTGGATGCCGCGATGATCAGTGAGATACCAACTGCCATCGCGGTTGAGCCCCAAGCGACGATACGCCTCGTCCGCTCGCGATTTCTCCTGGGCCAGTAACAGTCGCAATTCCGCCCGTTCCCGCCAATCGCGAGCAACAGCGGATTGGATGGCATTCACCAGAATCGGATCGTCGGCGATCTTAGAAAGTTCAGCGGTGCGCTTGTCGATTTCGCGAGCGACGCTCCGCGCGAGAATCTCCACAGAGAGCACGTCGCTTTCCAGTGCCCGAGTCGTAACATTTCGAGTCGCCGAGTCAACGGCGTCACGCATCGAGTCGAGATAGAACATTCCCAGTGCCACCATCAACAGGACGGGGCCGAGCCCTCCTAAAGCCAACAGCGGACGAAATGATCGCACCCGCTCGCGCTGGCCAATCGCGTCGAGAACCGCTGTCGCATTGGCGAATCGTTTCGTCGGGTCCGGTTCGAGACATCGATCAACGATTTCCGCCAGACGCCGGTCCACGCCGAGCTGACGACGATGCGCCGACGGCTTCGCTCCTTCACGCACCAATTGGCGATACGCCGCCAGTCGCTCTTCGAGTGAACTCGCCAATTCGAGGCGTTGCTCGGCCTCCGGAGTGCGATGCGGCGGGGCTCCGCACAACAGGTGATACAGCACCGCCCCCAGCCCATAGACGTCCCAACGAGCATCCGGAATGGCTTGCAAGTCGGCCTGCTCTGGAGCCATGTAAAACAATGTACCAAGAGCCGGAGTTTGCTCAGACGAAAGTCGAGACTGACCAAAGTCGCACAACCGTGGCTCGAGATCTGCATCGAGCAGCACATTGGCGGGCTTTAAATCGCAATGCAGAATTCCACTTCCGTGAGCATGCACGAGCGCCGCCAGGATCCCTTTCGCAATGCGAACCGACTCCTGAGCCGCAAGCGGACCATCAGCCAGCAGTGCGGCCAACGATCCACGCTCCAGATACTCCATCACGTAATACGGCGGATCGCTGTCCCACCCCACCTCCAACAATCCCACGACATTTCGCGACGTGTAAAGGATCGCCAACTTTTCAACTTCACGGCTCAGCAACGACCAATCCAATCCCCCGCGATGCGAATAAACTTTGACAGCCACCAACTTGCCCGTGTTCTTCTCGCGGGCTTGCCACACCGATCCGTACGCCCCTTCGCCAAGGCATCGCAGAATTATCAATCCCGGCACGCTGACCGTCGGGACTCGCCTTTGGCTGAGTGCGAGTGACTTTGTCAGCGCGGCATCGTCCTGGCGTTCGGTATCCCCGGGCTTTCGCCGGGAATTCGTAGAGGATTCAGTCGCATCCATTTCCGTGGCATCTCGGGGGTCGTGAATCGGATGAGATTCTCGCGAGCGATCCTGTGAATCGAAAGGGTCGGCTCCAGGAGGTGACGAAGCAGTCTTGCCTCATTTTTTTTTTTTGGGCTAGAAACCCGACAACTCGGCGAAGCCGGAGCGAATCGGGCCCCCGTCGAATCTCTCAGCGGAAAGGACGCCTCATGATGATCACCGTGGATCAATTGGCCAGACAACTCAGCGGAGAAGTCATCGGAAATCGCGAACGCGAAATCACCAACGCGAAGGCCTTACAGAAGGCTGCCTCGGATGACGTCACCTTCGTCGCCGACGACCAAAACCTGCGAAAACTCAGTAAATGCCTGGCGGGAGTCGTGCTGGTCGATGCCGAGCGATTGGCAGCCGCTCAACAATTGATGGCATTAAACGACACGACGTTCATCGTCGTGGCCGATCCACTGACGGCGTTCGTCGAGGCCATAAAATTCTTTCGGCCGCAGCGTGCGCGTCTGTCAATCGGCATCTCGCCGCACGCTCACGTCGATCCGTCGGCGACCATCGGCTCGAACACGAATATCCACCCTGGGGCGGTCGTAGGGCCGGATGTCGTCATCGGCTGCGATTGCGACGTTCATTCCGGCGTCGTCATCGGAGCCGGCAGTCAAATCGGCAATCAAACGACCATTCATCCACACGCGGTGCTGTACCCGGACATCACGATCGGCAGTCGCGTTCTGATCCACGCGAATGCCGTCATCGGCGCGGACGGGTTCGGTTATCGCTTTGAGCAGGGCCGGTTCGTAAAGATCCCGCAGTTAGGTACCGTGCGAATTGATGACGACGTCGAGGTCGGAGCTTGCACGACCATCGACCGCGGCATGGTCGGACCGACCATCATCGGTGAAGGAACCAAGCTCGATAACCTCGTGATGATCGCTCACAACTGCGAGCTGGGAAAACACAACGCGTTTGTTTCACAAGTCGGATTGGCCGGATCGGTGACGACAGGAGATTACGTCCGATGTGCTGGGCAAGTCGGGATCGCGGATCACCTGCATCTGGGGACCGGTTGCACATTGGCCGCGAAAGCCGGAGTCCACAAGAACGTCCCGGATGGTCAAACCCACGTCGGAACTCCTGCTGGACCGATTGACGAACAATTCAAAGTCATGATGACGATCCAGAAGGCTCCCGAAATGAGGACTCAACTTCGGCAACTCGAACGGCAAGTTCATGAGTTGACCAAGCAACTGAACGAACTCCGTGACCAATTGTCGGATTCGCTGATCGAAACGACTGCCGCTTGAGCCAATGACCAATGTTCTCGAACAGCCAACCCTCCGCACCGACACTTTCACTGACTGGATACTCGTCCGGCCAACGGATCGGCTTGTTGGCTGGGGCGGGACGCTTTCCGATCGTGTTCGCCGAGTCTGCCCGTCGCGAAGGGCACTCCGTGCATGGCGTGGGCGTCGAGGGGCTTTTTTCCGAGGAGCTGCCCGACCTCTGCGAAAGTTTTGCTACAACGCCACTCTCAAAAATCGGCCGCGCGATTCGATTGTTTCGGCGGGCCAAAGTCGATCATGTCGTGATGGCTGGGAAGATCGAAAAGGTCGCACTCTTCCAGAAATGGCTGTGGGGCAAACTCGTACCCGACTGGCGCACGCTGCACATGATGCTGCGATTCTGGTCCGACAAAAAAGATGACACACTCCTGTTGGCGGTCATACGTGAGTTCGAACGTGACAACATTCACTTTGAATCGGCCCTGAAATACTGTCCGGAGTTACTCGTGAAACATGGCTTTTTAACGCGCCGCAAGCCGACGTCGGCGCAATGGACGGACATCCGCTTCGGCTGGGAAATGGCCAAGGAAATGGGTCGCCTGGACATTGGCCAGTCGGTTGTCGTCCACGACTCGGCCGTGATCGCCGTGGAGGCGATAGAGGGAACCGATCACTGCATCCGCCGCGCGGGAGAACTCTGCCGTCGCGGATTCACGGTCGTGAAGGTCGCAAAGCCTCAGCAGGATTTGCGATTTGACATGCCAACCATCGGCCTCAAGACGATCCAGACCATGCACGAAGCGGGTGGCCGAGTCCTCGCCATCGAAGCTGGCATGACAATCTTGCTCGACCAGCAAGAGGTCATCGAACTCGCCGACAAGTTGGGGATCGCCATCGTCGCGGTCAAGGCCGAAGAAATGAAACTGCCGCTGCGTATCGCGGGCTAGCAGACACATTCGCTGCCGCAACAGGTGAGATCGTCCAGGTACATTCCCCAGAAGCGATACTTCTGCAAGGCGGATGTGTCGACTCCCAACCGCTGGCCGATCTGGTTGGCGACGACACCAAAGCGCTGGCGGAATTTGTAGATAAAGCAGAAGACCAGCCGCTCGTGCCGCACCAGCGAACCAACCAGGAACAGCCCCGGTGCGACCGTCGATTCGTCAACGGAATTGAGTCGCGGGACACCATCCTCTCGCCAGTCGAAGAATTCGCGGATCAGCTTCGGGCTGCCTTCAAAGCCGGTCGCCATAATCGGCTTTCGCTTGGTCAACCAACGTTCTCCAGAAGTCTCGATCACCGCATATCCACCGCGCTGCTTCTCGACCCGCTCAATCTCAACTTTGTCAATCAGCTCGATGAGTTTTTCGGGAGCCTCAAGCAACCGGTCCCAGGTGAATGGCGACAATGCGATGCTGGGATCACTCGCGTCGCTCGACCAAACTGAGTTCCGTTCGAGCACACGGACTTTCTTGCCGGCGTTCGCGAGATGTACGGCGGCATCGATTCCGCTTTCATAACCGCCGATCACGATGAATTCATCACCTGCCAAACGCTTCCAAGATTTCACTCGACTGTTGTGGACGCAGTGATCTGCGCCCGGGAATGACTGCCGTTTGGGATATTGAAATTCGCCAGCTGCCCAGACGACAGTGGCAGCTCGAATTCGTCCACAGGTGGTTTCCAGCTCAAAGCCACCACCGGGGCGTGCCGTCAACGACAACACATCGACGCCAGTCTGCACGGGGAGGTGAAAATACTCGACGACCGATCTCAGATAATCGGCGTATTGCCTGCCGGTCGGATGCTCGCATTCGAGCGTGAACGCCGGCGAAGTGCCGATCGCAATGCTATTCAGATCAAGCGTGCCGAACGAGTTCGATGGAAACGACGGCGTGATCAATCGCATCTCACGCGGCCAGCGACGAAACGAACCGCCAATTTCATGGCGTTCGAGAATCACGGCCGAGACATCAACCTCCTGCAAAGCCCGAGCAACGCCGATTCCCGCCGCTCCGGCACCCACGATGACGCACGGCAATTCTCTGGCAACCTTAAGTTTTCGGCGTTGAACCATCGGATTTCTCATCATCTTTGCCAGTGCTGATGCCAAGTCGTGCCAAACCGCACATCGAATGGTTTGAAATGTCGGGGGTTGGAGGTGTGCGCATCCCGTAGACAAGATTCGACTGCCAGGTTCCTCTCAGATTGTCGGCCAAATCCATCCAGCGGCTCAAGAATGGGCCCCCTTTTTTGACCAATGATCAGTTCGACCTAAGTTTGGCCTGTTCGGGAAAGCTCCGGTGAGAGGGCTAATTGAAAACGCCTCGAAATAAAGAGTGCCGCAGGACGATTCGATCGTGCTATGTCCCGATCAGTTTGCGAAACAAGGATTTGTTGCGATGTGAATCGCTCTCCAACAACCAAGGCCCGAATCCCCTTGGGGTGCGTTTGAATCGTCGCACGAGGAGCACGCAAATGAAACTTGGAAATCGTTCACGTCGGACCGGCTTCACGCTGGCCTAAGTCTTGATCGTGGTCGTCATCCTCGGCATTCTCGCCGCTACGGTCCTGCCACAATTCAGCCAAGCGTTGAAGGACGCGAAAGAAAGCTCTGTCGTGCAGAATCTGCAAATGATTCGTCACCAAATGGGCCTGTGCAAATTTCAGCACGACGGCAAATTACCGGTCGAAGGCACGACCGACACCACCGCTTTTACGAACCAAATGACGCAGAAAACAACGTTGACCGGGATTGTTGATGCCACGAACGACAACCTGGACCCGTACCTCTTCGGCGAGTTGCCGCAGAATTCCTAAAACAACTCGCGGCTGGTCAGCGTCAAGAACGGTGCCTGGCCGCAGCCCACTAAGATGGTTCGGGCGCGCACAGCTGGGCTTACAGCAGCACGACCGTTGAAGCCCATGCAAACGTTGATCCGGCGATCAAGTCGATCGTCGAGGTCACGAAGTCGATCAGCGACCTCTATTCTGTGAGATTCTCACCTGTGTTGAGGTGTATGGCTTTTCATTCGGAATTCTCGCCGCCATCCTGAGGCTTCTGGGCCTCGGGACGGTTGGCGCACGCCGGCTTGTCTGCGACCATGCCCCCCTTCGCACGCGGCCAACTGTGACCGGGTGCATGGCGGGATGATCAGCAACATACGGAGGTGTGCTGTGAACTGTATCCGCTTGCAAGGACCGCTCGACCGCTACACCATCGATTCCAACCTGTGGATCGATCTGCTCGACTGGGCGCAAGACAACGGTTGGGAACCGAAACACCCGCGTGAACTTTACGACGACAGTCTGCACCATTTGACGGTCAGCGACGAGGACGCGGCCAATCTCGCCGATGCGCTGGAATTCATCGCCGGCGATTTGGTGTTGCACGAACTGAGTCAAGTCTCTGACTGCTTCATGCGTGATTTGGTGGACAGCCTGCTGAAGCTGACCATCTTCTTTCAGCAAGGCGGTTTCCAGATTGCCAGCCCGATGGCCGCCGCCGGGTAATTCAGCCTGTCCGTGGGAACTGGATTTCGCCAACGGACATCAATCCCGGACGAGCCATGCCGAACTGCCAGACCTACCGCTTCTCAAGGTGATGCGGGGCAGTCTCTGGCGGTGTCCAGTTGTTCATGCCGTCGTTGGCCTCTTTGATTTCCCGAATGTGGTCGGCAGTCGGCGGTGCATTCGTACCGAACTGCACGATCTTTGGCTTGCGATGCCGAGTCAGCTTGTAACGCGTAAATGCCTTCGGCTTGCGAAACAGCCCGAACCATTTTTCCTCTTCGTTTATGATTGCGTCTTTTGGCTTTTCACGCAGCACATAAAGCACTACTGCCAGAGCGACGAAGACGCCAGACATCACCAGAATTGGCTTACCCGGCTCATTCGCAAACGTCAGCAGGATGACGCCACAGAAGAGAACACCGAGAAAACAAACGACCCCGGTCGCCAACCAGGAAACCGCTTCGCTTCCACTGTCTCGTTTCCCGGACATGCATCGATTCCCGTCACTCACGACGGACCGTCAGCTACTTCGGCCCGCCCGTATGCACGAACAAGTCTAGGTAGATCACCAGCACCATCAAACCCAATACAAAGGCCATTCCACAATAGGTGGCACCGATCAACACTCGCTCGCTGGGACGCTTACGTGTCACCGCCTCCCAGCACAAGAAGACCATGTGACCACCGTCGAGCACCGGGATCGGCAGGAAATTCAGTACCGCGAGGTTGACGCTTAGAAAGCCCAAGAACAACAGCAATGGGCTGATTCCTTGGCTGGCGAACTGGTGAGCGACTTTGGCGATTCCGATCGGGCCATGCAATTCTTTGAACGACAAGTCACGGCGGACAAGGCTGCGGAGCGTCAGATAGATTTCGACTCCCGTGCTGCGTGCATGACCGGCTGCCATCGCGAACGCCTCGCCAAATGTGTCGGCCCGTTGAATCGTAAATTCGTCATCGAACACAAAACCTCGGTCGGGGAAAAAAAGCGACGAGTTCGGATCGCGAGCCGGTTCAAGTTCTACAATTCGTTTTTGGTCGTTGCTGGCGACCGTCAGTCGTACGTGCCGAGTGGGCGCTATCTGCATGAGCCAAAATGCCTGAGCCCAAATGTGTGGCTGTTTGTCGGTGACCTCGAACTTCATCGAGCCAAACGCCGCGCTGAATCCATCATCCTTCGCATCGGGCGGCAAGACGAGTTCAATGGCCGTGATCGTTTCATCGGCGGCAATCTTGCCATCGGCGGGGCTATCGGATTGAACCTTCAGAACGCGCGATGTGAGGTGGTACGCGACACCAATCGACGGCACCGAAAGCGGCGAATCTTTGAGCTCAAAACGATCCGTCCAGCCGGTACGGTTACGCGGAGTCAGATTGGCGACAAGCGTTTTCTTCGTCCCTTCGACTTCGCGGGTGTATTCGATCGAAACAATTTGACCATGTCGGCTCTGGAAATAGTCCGGCAGGTCGACCGGATCGATTTCCTTACCGACTTCTTGGCCATCGACTTTGGCGATCTTGTCTCCCGGCTTGAGCTGCACTTGATCTGCGGGCGAGTCAGCTTCAATCGCGCTGATCTTCTCAATATCCATCGACAGCCCCAGCCGACGGAAACGATTCGGAGCGACCGAAATGGACACTCGCTCCCGCTTTTCTGCCGGACCGCGTTCGACAACAAACTCCAATTCTTCGGCTCGACGTTCGGACAACAGCGTTTGCAATTCCGCGAAACTCTTTACCGCCTGGCCGCCAACTTCGACGATCCGGTCCTTCGGTTGAAACCGACCCGCTTCCGCGGCGGGAGTTCCCAAGAGGGTACATGGCCCGTTTTCCTCGCCCAGCGCGGTCAATCGTAAATCCCAGCCAGGTGCCACGCCGATCATCCGCCGCGTATCCGACTTGTCGGGGGTCAGTGTCTTCTTGAACGTCCGACCGTCACGGTAAATGCCTTCGATCTCAACATCCCCGCCCGTCAGAGCCACCCCACGCATAATGTCGCCGAAGTCCGAGCACTCGCGTCCGTTGATCCGCGTGAGCAGATCGCCGGTTTGCAGTCCCGCTTTCCAGGCCGGCTTGCCGACCACAATCGGCCCCAGCCGCGCCGGCCGCGTCTGCACGCCGCCTTTGAAGGCGATCGCGAAGAACACCAGCCCCGTCAAGATATTCATGATCACGCCGGCCGAGATGATCGCCATCCGCTGCCAGACCGGCTTTGCCGAGTAGGATCGCGGATCCGCGGCGATTTCCTCGGTGGTGAGTTGGCTCGGATCCATGTCGTCCTGGCCGAGCATCTTCACATAGCCGCCGAACGGAATCGCGGAGAGCGCGTATTCGGTGTCTCCCTTTTTGAAGCTCCACAGAATCGGGCCAAAGCCGATGCTGAACCGTTCCACAAACACACCACACCACTTCGCAACGGCATAGTGGCCGAGTTCGTGAAAGAAAATCACAAGCCCCAAACCGATAAGGACCCACAACCAGCTCAAAGCGGTCGCGCCCAATTTAGAAAAATCAAACGCGGCGATCATTCCAACAGCGATCAAGTCCACCGAGCGATCTCCTGGCGAGCCTCGCGATCGAGACGGAGCAATTCCGACAGAGACGGCGAGGCATCGAAGTCATGTTGGTCGAGCACTGCTCGACAGGCACGGGGAATGTCGCAGAAACAGAGATTTCCTGCTAGGAATCTTTCGACTGCGGCCTCATTCGCCGCGTTGAGCACTGCTCCGCAGGTGCCACCGCGCGAAGCGACCTCAAACCCCAGCCGCAATGCGGGAAAGGCATCAAGGTCAGGAGGCTCGAAGTGCAGGCCGAATGCTTTTTTCCAGTCGAGTGGCGTGGCGATCGATTCGCATCGATCGGGAAACGTTAACGCGTACTGAATCGGCAAACGCATGTCCGGAGGCGAAAGTTGTGCGATCACGCTGCCATCCACGAACTCCACGAACGAATGCACCACCGACTGCGGGTGCACGACAACTTCGATCTGATCGTCCCGCAGACTGAACAACCACTTGGCTTCGATGACTTCCAGCGCCTTGTTCATCATCGTGGCCGAGTCGATCGTGATCTTTGGTCCCATATTCCAGGTCGGATGGGCGAGAGCCTCGGACGGGGTGACGCCCTGCAGCTGTGCCGCCGTTCGGCCGCGAAACGGCCCGCCGCTTGACGTCAGCACGACCCGTTTGACCTCGCTTGTCCGTCCAGCTTGCAACGCTTGAAAGATCGCACTGTGCTCAGAATCGACCGGAATCAACCTGGCGTTCGTCCGTTTTGCCAATTCCATGACGAGCGAACCAGCAACGACAAGCGTCTCTTTGTTCGCGATTGCTACCGTCTTGCCGCATTCCAGCGCAATCCAGGTCCCTCGCAGACCGGCCGCTCCAACAATCGCGCTGACGACGACATCCACCTCGGGCGCAGAGCACAACCGCTCGATGCCGCTCTCACCAAACAGGAGTTCTGTCTTCGTCGAAAATGCCTCGCGATCGACAGCTTCGCTCAACGAATCGTCGGTAACGACCGCCCAGCGAGGATGATTGGATTTCGACTGTTCCGCCAATTCCCGCCAGCGACGATGTGCGGTAATTCCCGATAGCGACAGCCTCTCTGGCAACGCGGCGAGCACTTGCAAGCAGTTGGTGCCAACCGATCCAGTTGATCCGAGAACAGCGATCCGTTTCATGCGGCGGAATCCGTCAAGGTTTGAGAGACCTCAAGGCTACTGGCTGGCACCCGGAAGATGAAGCCGACACACAACGGTCAAATCCGCTCGATTCCTCTCGTCACAGACCTCGTTTCTCCCTCCGATTCGCGCCGGCAAATCAAAAATAGCGCCGTTGACAGAAAAAACTCGTCTGGCCTAAAAGCACATGCGTGTTGAAAAGCAACGCGACCAACGGCGTCTTTGCATGCTGGACAGCCGTTTTGCGCAGTCGGGTTAAGCGTTATTGAATCAAGCACGCGCAAGGAACCGACCGGCTTCGCACGGATTACTGAGGCGTTATGAATTCGATATCGCGCCGGGCTCTCTTGGCAGCATCAGCCGGGATTTTATGGGGATGGCGGCGTCCGGATCGAATCGCCCAAACTGATGGCGAGGATTCTTTCCGCATCGCCCCCCCGGCAAATCACGAGGAAGCTCCGCACTTCATCGGTGCGTTCATCGGTCATGCGGAACCTCTAGGCGTCGCTCATTGCCCCTCCATTTGCCAGCTTTCCGATGGACGGTTAGCGACAGCTTGGTATGCGGGTTCACGAGAAGGAGCCAAGGACGTCTCCATTTGGATGTCTCGTTCTGTCAATCAGACGAACTCCTCAGGCACAAATACGGCCTGGGAGCCTCCTCGCGCGTTGGTAGATCGTCAATCAGCTTCTGCTGAGCTGTCTCGATACGTGAAGAAAGTTGGGAATCCCGTCATCTTCACAGATCACCGAGACCGAACCTGGTTGATTTATGTAAGCATTGCGGTTGGAGGCTGGTCGGGAAGTTCGCTCAATGTGAAGTGTTCGCTTGATGGCGGAGAAACCTGGAGCGACAGTGAACGATTAGTTCTCAGCCCTCTGGCGAACTTGAGTGAGCTCGTGCGTGCCACTCCCGTTTTGATGAACTCTGGACGAATCGCGGTTCCGATTTATCACGAGTCATTCGTAAAGTTTCCGGAGCTCCTTTGGCTGGATTGGAAACACGGCAAAGTTGTCTGGGGCAAGACACGCATTGCCGGAGGTACGTCGCTATTGCAGCCGACAATTGTTCCGCTCACCCCACAAAAGGCAGTGGTTTTTCACCGAGACTATCAACGCCGAGGCACACTGTGGCAGGAAACGCTCGACGCTGGCCAAACATGGAGCCTTCCCGCGACGACTGGATTGCCGAATCCCAACTCAAGCCTCGCCGGACTTCGCCTTTCCAACGGATCAGTCTTATTGGCGTTGAATGACACTTCCGAGGATCGTCATAACCTGACTCTCGCCATTTCTAATAATGGCACGTCTGATTGGCAGCGAATTGTCGTCCTTGAAAATCAGCAACGCACGGAATTCTCTTACCCAACGATGATCCGTGGTCGCAACGGCTTCATTCATTTGGTTTACACTTGGAATCGAGAAAGGATCCGCTACTTGGAATTCAATGAGCCTTGGCTCCACGAACGACGATTGGAGGCAAAGTCATGATCGCATGGTTCTATCCAATTCTCCTCTGGGGTCTTGTCGCCTCGCTCCTAGTTGCACTCGCACAAAAATGCATAGCAGATCGAGGTCCACGATGGTTACCCCTGTTCGGAGCCGCCGCAGTGCTGATCCCGTTCCAAGGAATCCCAATCGGGCGCTTTCTCCATGGCCTAACTTTCGGGTTCAGTCTTCCATCGTTTGCCCTAATTCTACACGTCATTGGGTCTGCCCACATTGGCCGACCACTCTTTTCCAAATCCGCCCACATAACCATGTGTGTCGTTGGAACCGTGTTTGGTGCCACGCTTTATCCAACCGCCCTTGGGCTAGGCACCTTCGACATTTACGCCTTAGGTTGGACTTCTGACAAGCTAACGATGTTTCTCATATTTTTTACAGCTGTCCTAATTTGGACAAACAATACATTCGGATATGTCCTGATACTCTCTGCGGCCGCTTGGCAAATTGGTCTGTTAGAGTCGACAAACATTTGGGATTACCTCGTTGACCCTGTCTATTTTCTATCGTCGATAGCTGGATTGGTTGCACACTCCTTTGACGCGCTGACCCGCAGACGACGTCGCCGTGCGTGTACAAATTGCACAACGGACTTTGAGGCACAACTTCGCACTGCCGCCTAGGTGACTTCCAGTCGATGGACACACCATAGAGCGGCATCGATCAGCGAAGGAATCGCGCTTCTTGCGACATGACTTCCTTAATAACCTGTATGTCGCGAAGTGGCCGCTTGTCCTTCATGTCGTCGAATGCATACTTCCTCCCCGTTGAGTTTTCTATCACGACACCATCAATTAAGTAAGCTTTTGAGAAATATGACGAGAGCACAGTTCCTCTGCTCTCTGGAAGCCGGAACAGATTCGCTCCGTTCGAATAGTGTTCAGCTGGAGAACTACAACCTAACGCTTCCGCCATCAATGTGGGCACCACGTCTTGATGCAGCGACATTCGCGACTCAACGCCTCCGACAGATTGCCCCGGCGACTTCACCACCAATGGTGTCTGAGTCTGCCAGCGGGTGAAATTGCTGCCGTGCCCCCAATACCCGAGTCCATTCTCATTGAATTCTTCGGCATGATCACCAGTCACAATGATCCATGTATTTTCCATCCGGCCTTCACTCTCCATTTTGTCAAACACCTGCTTTAGCAGCGCGTCTGAATAATACAAGCTGTTGTGATAGTCATTCTTGTACGGCCTCGAATCCGCAAATTTGTTCAGGGCGTACCCGCCTTCAACTCCAGGTAACGGCACAAACCGCGAATATTCAAGAGGGTAATGATATGGAGAATGGGACGTCGTTAAAAACACAAAATCAAATCGAGGCGAAGAATGACCTTTTTCTAACGATATGTTGGACAGGAATCGCTCTACGATCCACTGGTCATCTTTTCCGTAGCAATAGTCTTCAGTGGCAACACGGGAAAAAAACAAAGAACGTAAAGAAAAACGCTCCAGGTAGCTCGATGTAAACACACGCAACCTGTACCCTTGGTTGTGCAACGTCTCAGTAAACAGACTCGGATTACTCACCGGCGTCCCTTTGAATTTGTCGTAGTAGCTTGGATGCAACCCAAACAACAGACTAAACAAACCAGGCACTGTTGTTGACCCCCCTGACAAATGCCGTTCGAAACGAGTTGCCGCAGAGGCAAAATGACACAGATTCGGCATAATCTCTGGGCGCAAACTGTCAGCCTGCCAGCTTTCGAGCACAATGACCAGGATCGAAGGTTTCGAACTCTCGCTTTTGCAAACGAGAGGCACGGCTGGGTAACGCACGAGGCCTTTATTCTCGACACTCAACTCCATCCGTTCCCCACGCTTCGCGGGAAACACTGATGGCATTAATGCGCTGATCTTCGGGCCATTTTTGTGGCTGGTTACGGGATAATAGAGGGGAAATAGAGAATCGATACCGGTGATCTCTTCACGATCGTAGTGATTGGCCCAGATATGTATGACGGAATTGGCAGTGATCGCCGGAATTATCAACGCCACACCAACGGCACACACCAAACGGGACTTTTCTGGCGCGCGCATAGAAAGTCGCTTTAAATAACACACCAAGACCCCCAAGCCCATCGCAACCAATCCAGCCGCGACTAGCACAAACGTTGGAACACCAACACCCCTGGGATTTGTCACCATCATTTCTATCAACAGCCAGTTGACATGAAATCCATATAAATTGAATGTAGCGTAATCAATCACCAAATAATTCAGCCAAACCCACGCCAGCAGGGGTGGGAGCCAGCGACTCCTCGCATTCAAGCACAACGGAAACAAGAGCCAATTTGCGACAAACAGACCACCGCCGAAGTATCCGGCTACGCTCAGCATATAAATTTTCGACAAATACGTATCTACACTCGGCGCCGACCCAGCAAACAAGCCAATCACCACCAATGAAGCAATTATAATATAAAATGTAAAATACATGTGACAGCAAGCAGTGCTTTTCATTTCAGAACACCTTCCTACTTGCTGCGAGATCGGCAGATGGCATTTAAGAGGCCTTTTGTTTTCGCCGACCTGATTCTGAATTAACTTCAGGCCCACTCTATTTTGCTGACACGCCAACACGAATCTTGGTGAAAGATCCACAAAGCGGCAATCTCAGTTTGGGCTTCATTCTCGCCAACGATCAAACCGCGCTTCACACAAGGGGTGTTGGATTCGGAGCAGAGAAGGAATCAAGTGGATATCCCAAAGATTTCTGGAAAGTTCGCCGGACGGAAGCTACCGTCCTCAGCGAACGGGTTGGATTTACTCAGAGGAATGCATGTTTGACCAACGTGATCGCAGTCAATTCTTAAACTTCGCTGGCCTTATCGAGGGAAGTTTGGCGTTGGCAGCCCTGAGTGTCGGCTGGCTGCTCGAGATCAATCCACTTGAACATTTTTCATGGGATTGGTTGGCGGTTGGCTGGGGATTGCTCGGCGCGGTGCCGACGCTTTTGGTGTTCTATCTGGCCTATCGCTTTCCCATCGGTGAACTGTGCAAAATTCGCGATTTCCTCTCGCGGGAATTGGCTCCGTCGCTGTCTATCCTGCGTTGGTATGATTTGATTTTGATGGCACTCCTGGCAGGTGTGTCAGAGGAGTTGTTGTTTCGTGGATTATTGCAGCCGTGGATCGGTGGGCTGTCGTGCAATGTCCTGTTCGGAGTCGTGCATTGGATCACGCCCTTGTATGCGGTGTTGGCCTTTGTGACTGGCAGCTATCTCAGTTGGGCGATGACCTTCACTGAACCGGACAATTTGCTGACTCCAATCGTGATTCACGCCACCCACGACTATCTGGCATTTCTGGTGATTGTGTCGATACACAACCGGACGACGGCGATTCCTCCCGCTTCGGAAATCGTCGATTGACGAAACACGGGTCGATTCCAGAATGGGCGGCATTCCGGTTGCAGAAGGTCCCTTGACGGTCGTTGTTAGCATCCGGTATCCCACCCGCCCCGGTCACGGCCGCGCGAATGAATCGTTCGTCGCACTCGTCGGATCGAGCCTTGAGGAGTCAACATGTTGGATCAGTGGATGGCCAGGACAGGTCAGTGGGAGAACTCCCGTCGCGAATATGCGCGGCAGCGTCAGATGGGCATCGGCGACCTGCTGCTGGAGAATCGCATCGTTTTTTTGGAAGGGGTCATCAACGACGGTGTCGCCAACCTGATTGTAATGAAGCTGCTTTTTCTGCAATCGGAGAGTAGAAACCAAGACATCCACTTGTACGTGAATTCTCCGGGGGGGTCTGTCACGGCAACGATGGCAATTTATGACACGATGCAGTTTATTGACTGCAAAGTCGCGACCTACTGCGTGGGGCTGGCCGCCAGTGGGGGAGCGATTGTGGTCGCTGGAGGATCGAAGGGCAAACGCCACATCTTGCCTCACGCCAAAATGATGATCCATCAGCCTTACGGCGAGGTTGGCGGTCAAGTCTCGGACATCGAAATCCAGGCCAAGGACATCATTGACACACGGGAGGTGCTGAATCAAATCCTCGCAACTCATACCGGTCAGCCGATTGATGTGATCGCCCGCGACACCGCTCGTGATCGCTTTTTGACGGCAACCGAGTCGAAGTCCTACGGGCTGGTTGACGAAGTACTCAGTAAAGCTCCACCAGAAAGCAAGCCGGCGATTGTGTAATCCGCCACTTGCATTGGCTTGGCCTCCTGACCGAGCGATAGCAGCAGTTTGAACAATATCTCCGAAAGCGAGTTCTCCATGTCGGTGCTTGTTCCCTGGGTCGTCGAAAAGAGTGGCCGCGAAGAGCGGGTCATGGACATTTACAGCCGGCTGCTCAAGGACCGGATCGTCATCATGGGCAGCCAAGTCAATGACGATGTCGCCAATGCCATTGTCGCACAGCTTCTGTTTCTGCAATTCGAGGACAGCAAGGCCGACATCCATTTCTACATTAACTCTCCGGGGGGCTCGATCACTTCGGGGATGGCGATCTATGACACCATGCAATACATCAACTGCGACGTGGCCACTTACTGCATCGGCCAAGCGAGCAGCATGGGTGCAGTTCTGCTGACCGCCGGTTGTGCGGGGAAGCGATTCGCTCTACCGAACGCTCGCATCATGATCCATCAGCCTCTGGCCGGAATGCAGGGGACCGCGACTGAACTCGAAATCCACGCCAAGGAAGTGATTCGCGTCAAGCGCCGCATGAATGAAATCCTGATGAAACACACCGGCAAGACGCTTGATCAACTGCAAGACGACACGGATCGGGACAACTTTATGACCGCCGACGAAGCGAAGGACTATGGCCTCATCGACCATGTACTTGCGAAGTTGCCGGTGAAGACCGGCGAAATGACGTAACCTTTGGGAGCGTGCTGATACTCTGCACTTCAAGGGAGCCATCACGGATGCGGCTCGCTGCTCGACTGTTGGTATTCGCGATCATCGCTGCAACCGGCTGTGCGAGCAGGGGCAATGTCGATCTGCTTGAGGCCCGGTTGCGGGAACAGGAAGATCAACTTCGCTCCCTGCACGCGCAGGTCGACCGGACGAATTCCGAACTGACCGCAGCGCGCCGGCTAAACGAGTCGCTCAAGCAAAAAGTCGTGCAGCCGGCAAATCACGAGGCGACGTTCGAATTCGATGAACAGCACTTCCAGGTGACGGGCTTGAAGATCAATCCGTTGTTGACTGGCGGCTTTGACCGCGACGGAATGCCGGGGGACGACCTTATCACGCTGGTCTTCACTGCGATCGACCATCGCGACCTGCCGGTCCGATTGCCCGGCCGGGTGGAGTGTGAGTTATTTGATCGCTCGCGGCCCGCTGAGCAGCAACAGATTGGTTTCTGGGAATTCGACGCCGCGAAAACCAGAGCCGCCTGGCAGAAGACGCTCGGTAGTTTCGGCTACCGTTTCGAGTTGCCGTGGCAGTCGACGCCCACCACCAGTGACCTCGAACTTCATGTTCGATTGCAGTCCCAACACGGTGACCGATTTGAAGTCTCAGCCCCAATCCGGATCGCTTTGCCCAAGCCCACTCTCGGCGCAGACCGACTGATGCCGTAACCTGAAGCAGGGTGAGCTATGCGACGAATCCATTTTCTACACCTGATCTGCGTACTTGGCCTCGCGGCGGGTGCCACAAAGGCCGATGACCCGCCTGCCACTCCGCGTGCCGTCGTCGTTCCCAAACCGTCGCCGGATGAAATCGAACAATCGATTCACGATCTGAATGCTCCCGAGTTTTCGCGACGGGAAACGGCAACCCGAAACTTGATTGCTGCCGGCGCCGATGCAGCGGAATTTTTGGTGAAGGCAGTCCCGACGAGCAGTCTTGAAGCGACCTGCCGCATCACCACGATCTTGCGAGCATGGTACACGTCCGGCAAGGACGAACTCATCGAGCCCGCTGAAGTGGCATTCGAGCAACTTGTCGAGTCCAAGAATCGTCACATGGCTAACCGTGCGGCTGCGGTGTTGGATCAGTACGCGACCACCATTCGGCAAGATCGAGCCATTGCTCAGATCAAACAGCTTGGCGGTACCATCGAAGTCTCAACCGCGATGGGACGCCTGCGAGTTGCCGGTCCCGACGAAACTCGATCCTACTTAGTGATCTTGGGTCGAAGCTGGCGCGGCGGCGAAGAGGGTCTCAAATTTCTGCGGCGCGTCAGCAGCCTCACCCAACTGTACCTGCTGCAGGATCAAGCCACCGGTAAAATCGTCACCCCCGGCGTCACGCAAGATTCGATTGACGAACTGCAACGTGCGCTGCCAACTCTGGCGGTGGACTATCGCGGCTCGGCGTTTCTCGGCGTGAAGACGCTCCCCAACGTTCCCATCTGCCGCATCGACGATGTGCCTGCTGACACGCCCGCTGACCGAGCGAAGCTCATGGCGGGAGACATCGTCATCGGATTCGACAACAAGCCAGTCAACTCATTCCAGGATTTGGTGAAGTTCATCGGAACGAAACAACCCGGAGACGTCATCAAACTCGAATTGTTGCGCGGTGCCGATAACGACGAAATGATCTTTTTGGGCCAGCTCAAAGGCCAGCCCGAATCTGACGCCTCGAAAGACTACCTCGATAAGCTCCGCGAGCGGATCGGCATGAAGATCGATGTGACGCTCGGCGAGTGGGGCGCGAAGCCGAAACCGTAATTCAGCAGATACGCGGAATCCTGAGCCAATTGACGATCCCGATTGCAGATGATTAGCCTGATACTTTCCATCTGTCGCAAATCGATCCGTCGAGAAGGGACATTTGTCGCGTTCTTAGGCCGAGACTTGCTTAATCCAGCGACTGCCCTCTGCCCGTCGAGAAATAATTCATGTCCGTTCCGTTTCCTCCGGCAGGTTCATCACCAGACGCCTTAGCCAAATTGCGAATCTCCCGATCCGCGCCGCCGCCGCGCCGCTCGTGGACGAAATGGCTCTTCGGACTGGTCGTCCTGTCGGCTATGGGTCTGGGCGGATTCGCGTTGGCGTCTAAGAATGGCTGGGTTTCCGTCGGGAAGGATTGGCTGACCGTTCCGGAGATGATCCAGTCTCGACCGGAGGTACGTCTCGGTTCGGTGACCGTGGAAACCGGACGATCTGCCGAGGCTCTGGTGGTTGCCACCGGATACTTGGAATCGCGTCGTCAAGCAAGAATTGGTGCTCGAGCTCCCGGGCGGATCGAATTGGTGAATGTTGAAGAAGGGAGTCGCGTCGAGACAGGTCAGGTTCTGGCAGTGCTCGAACACGCGGACTTGGAAGCCTCGCTCGCGGCCGTTATGGCATCGCTGTTGCGGGCGAAAACCGCGGCAGCCGAACAAGAAATCATGATCGCCCAAAGCCATCGCGACTTGGAACGTGCGGAACGGCAATGGAAATCCAAGACGATCTCCGATTCCGAGTACGATGAAAAGAAATTCAAACATGACGGGAACGTCGCACGCCGCGCTTCGCAGGCTGCCGAAATCGCTCTGGCCGAAGCGCGTGTCCGCGAAGCCGAGCAGATGAAGGAGAACATGTTTATCAAGGCTCCGTTCAACGGGACCGTGATCTCCAAAGATGCTGAGGTTGGCGAATCGATTCTCCCGGGCGGCATGGGTGAAGCCTCGGGACGAGGTTCGGCCGTGACGGTTGCCGATCTCGAACACCTGGAAGTGGAATGCGACGTGAAGGAAGACTACATCAGTCGAGTGACACCCGGCCAAACCGCTGAGGTCGCCGTCGATGCAGTTCCGAAATTCCGCTATCAAGGCAGAGTCCGCAAGATCATCCCAATGGGAGACCGCGCGCGAGCCACGATCAAAGTGAAGGTCGAAATCGTCAACGTTGATCCGCGGCTGTTTCCCAACATGAGTGCGACGGTCTACTTCCTGCCTGCCGAGACTGAAGCGGCGGTCGAATCTCAAACACGACGAGTCTTTTGTGACACCGAAGCAATCCGCTCCGACGATGCCGGACGCTTCGTGTGGATTGCGGACGAACAAGATCGAATTCGTCGCCAAGATGTAAAGGCCGGCAGCGAACGTGACAAACACACGGAGATCACCGAAGGTTTGTCTGGCGGCGAGCGAATCGTGATCGCCCCGCCAGGTTTGGAATCAGGACAGCTTGTAAAAATTTTGCGTTAACCAAGTTGCGGCTGTTTGAGAACCGCAGCCACATTCGCCAGAACGTGGACAAAACCTTGCCCCCCCCCCACGTTCTGGCGAACGTGGCGACGTTGAGCTTCGGGAGACCAACTTTGTCGGAAGCACATTTAGAAAACGGTGAGCCCGTTGTCGTCGTCCAAGATGTTTGCAAAGAATTTCATCGCGATGCGATCACCATACCCGTGCTCTCAGGAATCAACCTGGAACTCAAGCGAGGCGATTATTTGGCGTTAATGGGACCGTCGGGTTCCGGAAAATCGACGTTGTTGAACTTGGTTGCCGGCCTGGATCGACCGACCTCCGGCACCGTGACCGTCTGCGGACAAAGCTTGGAGTCCACTTCGGAAAGTAAGCTGGCTCGATGGCGCTCGCGGCATATCGGGTTCGTATTCCAGCTCTACAATCTGATCCCGGTGCTTACGGCGTTTGAAAATGTTGAGCTTCCGCTCACGCTGACATCGCTGTCGCGGCGCGAACGTCGCGAGCATGTCGAGGCGGCGTTGCAAGTCGTCGGCCTGAGTGACCGGGCACACCACTACCCGCGCCAACTGTCTGGCGGTCAGGAGCAACGAGTCTCCATCGCACGCGCGATTGCCACCGACCCGACGCTGATCGTCGCGGACGAACCGACTGGCGATCTCGACGCCAAGTCCGCGGGCGAAATCCTCGACCTCATGGAGCGGCTCAATCGCGAATTCCACAAAACGATCATCATGGTCACTCACGATCCAGATGCCGCGGCGCGTGCGAAACAAACCGTGCATTTACAGAAAGGCGTGCTGGTCGAAAAGACGCACGCCGGGCAGGAGTAAATCATGCAAACGCTGTTCTACATCTGGCGAAATCTCAAACGGAACAAACTGCGTTCAATACTGACGATTCTCTCGGTCGGATTCAGTCTTGCACTCATGACCGTCCTGAACGGCTACATGGCCATGCAAGGGGTGTGGGGCAAAGAGGCCGAAACGAGAAATCGCATTGTTGTGATGAACAGCCAAGGTTTCTCTGGGATGTTGCCTATTTCGTATGTGGACCGGGTTCGCAACACCGAAGGAGTTCAGGCGGCTTCTCAATACGCTTGGTACGGCGGCAACTACAAAGACGAGCAGATGCCCTTTGCACAATTCGGTGTCGACCCCAAAAGCGTGTTCGATGTCTGGAACGAGATGACCATTGATCCAAAACAACTTGAAGAATTTCAAAAGACGCGCAACGGCTGTGTCGTCGATCGTCGGCTGGCCGAGAAACGCGGCTGGAAGATTGGTGAACGAATTCCGCTGCAAGGAACCTTCTATCGGTTTGACTTGGACTTAGTGCTTTGCGGTTCGTTCGATTCTCCGCAGGACACAGGGTCGCTCTGGTTCAACTGGCTGTATCTCGACGAGGGGATGCGGGCGATGAACGCTGCCGGGACCGGCAATTCGGGGACGATCTTCGCGCGAGTCACTCAATCGGAATCAATGGCAAGTGTCTCGCAGAGAATCGACGAGCGCTTTGCCAGTTCCGACAACCCAACTCGGACACAAACCGAGGCCGCGTTCGCGCAGATGTTCACAGACATGCTGGGGAACGTGCAGGCCTACATTCGCAACATTGGTCTGGCGGTTGTCTTCTCGTTGTCGCTGGTGGCAGCCAATGCGATGGCCATGTCGATGCGTGAACGGACGACGGAGATCGCTGTGCTCAAGGCGATTGGCTTTTCGCGCCGCCGTGTACTCGTGACGATCTTAGGCGAAGCCTGCTCGATCACACTGCTGGGTGGATTGCTCGGTATTTTCATCGGTTGCATCTGCTTGGAACTGCTGCACACTCTCAGTTCGCAATTCATGCCGCTGTCCGTGTTCGAGATGTTGGGGCCGTGGCTGGTGTACTTGCTGACGACCGCCGCCGGCATCGGCTTCGTCAGCGGCATCGTCCCCGCTGTCCGCGCGGCTCAGTTGTCTGTGATCGATGGTCTTCGCCGTGTCGTGTAACCCTGCCCTGACGCTCGCCAATGAGAAAGTCCCGCGCCGATGATTCCCGTCAAATACAACGTCCGCAATCTTCGAGTTCGCTGGGTCACGACGTTAATGACTGTCGTCGGGACTGGGCTTGTTGTCTGGGCCACAGTGCTGACGTTTGGACTGACCGACGGACTGGACCACGCGTTGCGGATCAGCGGCGACCCGTTGGACTTGATTGTTCTGCGAAAAGGGACGACCCAAGAAACCTCGAGCAACATCGACCAGAAAGTTGCCAAAGAGATCGCCAATCTCGGTGGTATTGCAACGGACAGTTCGGGCCAACCGCTGTGCTCGTCCGAGTTCGTCACGATTCTGACGAAACCACGTCGAAACAACGGCGGCACGACGAACTTGATCGTCCGCGGCCTGCAGGACATCGGCCGTGGACTGCGGCCTGGATTCACAATCGTGCGCGGCCGCGACGTCCGGACCGGCGTCAACGAGGCCATCACCAGTGAACGGATGGCTCAACGATTCGAAAATTTGGCCCTCGGCGAGAAGCTCGAAATCAACAAGGTTCATTTTGAAATCGTCGGCTACTTTGAAGCTGCGGGAAGCTCCGCCGAATCCGAAGTCTGGACCGATCTCCGCGACCTGACGGGCGCGCGCCGCACGCCCGAAGCGTTATCCGCCGTGAATCTGCGCTGCCGTGACGAAGCCGCGAAGACCTCGCTGCTGAAGCGGATCCGCGACGACGAGCAATTCAAACTCGACGCGATGGACGAACCGGCCTATTTCGAGAGACAGATGACCGCTTCAATTGCGATCAGGTTCGTCGGCTTCGCAATCGCGATTTTCTTGACGATGGGGGCGATGTTCGCCGCCGCGAATACGATGTACGCCGCCATCGCCAGTCGCGGCCGAGAAATCGGCGCGCTGCGTGCGATCGGCTTCAGCCGCCGCAGCATCCTGACGTCGTTTCTATTTGAGTCAGTCTTGTTGTGTGTGCTTGGCGGCTTGTTAGGCTGCCTGGCGACGCTGCCATTCAATGGCCTGTCCACTGGCACCGCCAACTGGGCCACCTTCAGCGAAATCACATTCTCATTCCGTTTCGGCCCCAGCGTATTGCTGCGGGGCGTCCTCATGGCTCTGACAATGGGCCTTGTCGGCGGCCTGTTCCCCGCCCTCCGCGCGGTGCGAATGCCCATCATCACGGCGTTGCGTGAGACGTGAGAAGCCTACGGTGACTTCACCTTCACCAACTTCAGTGAGTCCGCATCGAAGGCGACTCGCCCTTTGCTCGCTCGGAGTTCGGCGACGAGTTCGACTTTCTTTAAACTGTCCACGTCGAGGGAAAACTCCAACGCCGTCCAGTCGGTGTTCCCGGAGAGTTGATTGGTGCGTTGGCCGCCTGAGATGCGTAGCCCGGCACCACGGCCAGAGCCGCTTTCCGTCGCCTGAATATCGAACCCTTTAGCGCGGCCTTGAAATTTGTAGCGGCCGGGAGCCAGCATCACGCTGGTTCGCCACGAGGCCACACAGTTCGTCAACTGGGCCGCGTCGATCACCAGCAGTCGTGGCTGATCGGTCGGAGTTTGCAGTTCCAGCTTCGCGCCGGGCGTCTCGATCTTTTCGGACCAATCGGCGAGCGACGCCTCGCCTTGAGCATTAAAGGCCAGCGGGACTGGTTCCGCTCGAATTTGTTCGCGGATCGAATTGGTTCGCGCGGTGAGTTGAGCTTTCAACTCGCGAACTCGATCGGCGTGCTCTCTCGCACGATCCGGGTGCATCTTCATGAGCACGGGCTTCAGCCGATACGCGGCCTCATCGACTCGCTTGAGCAACTTGTCCGCCGAGAACAAAGGTTGCAGATCGCGAATCCGCTGCCGGTAAGTCGCGTACCAATCTGGATTCTGCAAGACGGCCTGCGGCACGAGCGCCCCACCGCGATCCTGGATTGACGCTCCGGGGTCGTTAAACATCTGATCCATGCCATGCGGCAGGAAGTGAGCTTGCTTGGTCGTCGGATCGAAGTACACGCGATAGTTGTTGCGGTTGCGGCAGTAGCCGTCCCAGTGGCATGTCAGAATCTCCAACGCCATGAATGTGAGGAATTGATCGACGTTCAACCGCTCGACGATCTGTGGCCAGCGTTCTTCGAGCTTCGGATTGCGACACGCCTGCACCAGCGCGGCGAGATCACGGTGGTCATCGGGGCCGTCGCCAGTGTCTTTCTCTAACTTGACGTCGATCTCTTGCAGGAAGCCGCCGTCGTACAGGTTCCCTTTGGGATCGGCGAAGTGACGTTTGAGGAACGTCGTGTCGAAACCCTCTTTTAAAACATACAAGCCGAGATCGCGATTGTTCAGCCAAACTCTGGCGTGTGTGACGCGCGCGGCGGGCACGCCGGCGGCGAGAAACAGCTCCGAACAGATCCGTTCGTTCAAGTAGCTGTGGTCCTGGACGGAATTGTTCAGATGAAATTTGTCGATCGCGTGAAACGACTTGCTGGGAGCTTGGGCGTCTTTACTGGCAAACTTATCAACGTTGATCGTCAGAGCGGGCCGATCATCGACTCCACGAAAGCTGCCGGCCGCACCTTTCAGTTTGATGCCGACATCGGGGTAAACCTGCTTGCCGTTTTCCGTCAGCGTGGCTTTGACGTATTTGCGATTTTCTTGCCTCAGCTTTTGGAGTTCCGAGTCAGCGATTTCGATGCGCAGTTCGGGAATTTCGCCACGCGTGAAGAAGAGATCGCTCCCGTTGGGATTCGCTTTCGCCCGCCAGTTGTCGGCGGCCTGCAAAGTAAGGACGTTTGCCCACCCTGCGGTCGCAGCGACCAACAAAACGACGGCCGTTGACCAACGCTTTTTTCGAGTGTTGAAGGGAGCAAGTCTGGTCACGGTACATGTCATTCCTGATCAGTGGTGACTTGGTTCATCCTCAATCCATCAAGCAACTCCGCCGCAACGCGGCCGGGAGTTGGCGACGAACAGACCACACCGCTCACCGCAACTCGGCTCGCGCCGGCGGATCGCACGGCGGCGATGTTCGCTGGTGATATGCCGCCGATGGCGAACCAGGGGAGCGTGATTTCCTCAGCGACTTGGCGGACGAAGTCGAGGCCGGCCAGTTGGTCGAACGATTTCGTGCTGGTCGCGAAGCAGGGGCCGACGCCAAGATAGTCCGCGCCGTCGAGCACCGCTTGCCGAGCTTGCTCGATGGTGTGCGTGGAGACTCCGACCAGGCGATGCGGGCCGACGATGCGGCGAGCCTCGCGGACAGAAAGTTCGTCTTGGCCGACGTGCACGCCGTCAGCTTCGGCCAGCACGGCGAGGTCGGGGCGGTCGTTCATGATGAACATCGCATCCGCCTCGCGCGTCCAGACACGGACTCGATGAGCGGATTCGAGCAAGCGACGGTCGGTCTGTTCCTTCTCGCGAAGCTGCACGATTCGCACACCGGCCGCGAGAGCTTGTCGAAGCGCCGGGCCGCTGCCGTGATGGCACAACGCTTCCGTGACGAGCAGATACAACTCGCAGCCAGCCAGCCGCTCGCGGGCGACCAGTGTCGTGGTCAGTCCCTTCTCGATCGTGTACAGCCGATAGCGGAGTTGCTCGAGATGTTCCGGCAAATGTGGATCGGCGAGCCGTGGCCGAGACCGCCGCGAGTTCGTGGACTCTTCACCGAGCGCACCGGCGGCTGAGTGGCCGAGCAACAATTTGGAAAACTCTTCGAGCGTGCGGAGCGCTTCTTCAACGCGGCGACAGTTGGCGACGATGACGTCGCCAGGATGCAGGCGAGTCTGCTCACGCAGCGTTTTGATGCGCGTCCCCACGTCCCCCTGCGTGTCGCGCGCGGAGATCAGTCCGATTCGATCGAGATCCGCCAATCGTTCAGTCAACTCGTGCCGCAGTTCTTTGAGCAGCCGCGAGAGATGCGCGTCGTCGAGCGAAAACCGCACATAGTCTTCGACTACACGCAATCCTTCACGAGCGCGATTCGCAGCCGCATCGAGCGTTCGCAGCGCGTCCGTCAGGTCGGATTCCGCCGACTCTGTCCAGCGGATGTCGAACTCGGGAACAATCGGTTGTGCCATGATGCCGGCTTGCTGAATCAATCGCTCCTGGAGCACAGGGACATTGAGTCCATAGCGGTTGAAGAATTCCGCAATCGTCGCATCGACAATGGCCAGTCCCGACAGCAGGTGCTCGGTCCCCGCGCCGTCGTCGACTCCAAGTTGCCTCGCCAATTCGCGAGCCTCGGAAACGATGGCCGACAATTGTGGGCTCAGCGGGATCGGCACCGGCGGCGGATCGAGCGAGTCGTCGACCCTCGGCGCGAACAGGAACGATGAAGCGATCGTTTCGGCGTTGATCCCGAACTGGGCGAGCAATTCGCTCGCTCGAGTTTCGTCGATCGACAAGGCCCAGAGCAGATGCAGCGGCTCGGCCGCCTTCGCTCCGGCGACCCACGCGATGCGCCCGGCACCGTCGAGTACTCGCATCGCTCCAGGAGTCAGGCCGATGTCGGTCATATTCGATTCATATCACGGTATGACGGCATTCGGCCGTCGGCTCATGGCGATCGGGCAAGCGCAAGAAAACGCCCCAGCGTGCCGGTTGACCAAGCACACTGGGGCGGATGATTAACACACCGACTGGCTAGTTGTCGCCTCCCCCGAGCGAGAACAACGGACCAGCTCCCCCTTCGCCCATACCACCTTTGAGTTGCTCACGAGGTACGGGAACGGCACCGGGAGTAGGTTCGTCGAGCTTGAGTTCGCCGGTCAGCTTGCGGCTGAGGCCGATTTTACGATCTTCGGTATCCACGCGCAGGACACGGACTTCCAACTCGTCACCGACTTTGACCAACTCCTCCGGATTCTCAACCTTCGAGTCTGCCAGTTCGGAGATGTGCAGCAGGCCTTCGAGTTCCGGGGCCAGCTCGATGAAGACTCCAAAGTTGGTGATCTTCGTAACCTTGCCTTTGACCACTTCGCCCGGCTGAAACTTCGAGGGAATGTCGGTCGCCCACGGATCGCTCGCGAGTTGCTTCAGGCCGAGTGCAATTCGCTTGCGTTCTTGATCGACCGTCAAAACCTGGCACTCCAGCTCTTGCCCTTTCTTGAGCATCTCGCTGGCATGCGAAATCTTGCGAGTCCAGCTCATATCGCTGACGTGCAGCAGAGCATCGACTCCCTCTTCGAGTTCGATGAACGCGCCGTAGTTGGTGAGGTTCCGGACCACACCCTTGACGTTTGCCCCGGCCGGGTACTTGGCCGCGACGTCGTCCCAAGGGTTGGGCAGAGTCTGCTTCATGCCCAGCGAGATTTCCTGCTTCTCTTTGTTGATGCCCAGCACGACGACATCGACCTTGTCGCCGATCTGGACGATTTCGGTCGGGTGATTGATCCGCTTGGTCCAGGACATCTCGCTGATGTGAACCAGACCCTCGATGCCATCTTCGAGCTTTACGAACGCTCCGTAGCTCATCACGTTGACGACCTCACCGTTGATCTTCGCACCGACAGGGTACTTGTCGCCGACGGCGTCCCACGGACTGGGGAAGCGTTGCTTAAGGCCCAACGCGATTTTTTCCTTCTCGCGATCGACGTGCAGCACCATGACCTCGATCTCTTGATCGATCTTGACCACTTCCGTTGGGTGCCCGATGCGGCCCCAACTCATGTCGGTGATGTGCAACAGGCCGTCGATGCCGCCCAAATCCACAAACGCGCCGAAGTCGGCGATATTCTTCACGACACCCTTGCGGACTTCGCCATCCTTCAGATCGGCGAGCAGCTTCTGCTTGAGTTCCGTGCGGCGGTCTTCGATCAGCTTGCGGCGCGACACCACGATGTTGCGGCGAGCCTCGTCGATCTTCAGGATCACGCACTCGATATCGCGACCGATGTACGTGCCGATGTCTTGCGGCCGGCGAATATCGACTTGGCTGGCGGGCAAGAAGACATTGACGCCGATGTTGACCAGCAGTCCACCTTTGATTTTGCGAAGGACCGCCCCCTTGACGACGTCCCCTTCGGCGTGATTCTTGATGACCCGTTCCCATTCGCGAACGCGGTCGGCCTTCCGCTTGGAGAGCATGATCAGGCCGAAATCGTCTTCGACCTCCTCCAGCAGCACGCTGATCTTGTCCCCGGGCTGAGGTCTGAGATCTTCCTTTTCCCACTCGTCGAGCGTGACGACACCTTCACTCTTGTAGCCGATATCGACCAGGACTTCGTCACCATCCACGCGGATGACGGTCCCTTCGATGATTTGATTGACGTCGAAGGCGTGTCCGACGGAACCGTAGATTCGCTCGAGTTCGTCGGGTACCGCAAACTCCGATTCCTCAAGGCTAGAAATGTCAAACGCCGAGTCCAGCTCGGCGTCGTCCACGTTGAATTCACGAATCAAAAAGCGATCAACCATTGTCTGCTGCTACCAATCCCACGGTTTGAGCGACCGACGGCCAATGCCGACCCAGCCTGCTCCACCACGGTTCGCTCGAGGAATTGCGTTGCCGTCCAATTCGCACATCGCGACTGAAACCTTCGGCCAACGCAAGGGCTCGAAACTATAACAACCTTCCTTCGGGGCCAGCCAGCGAATCGACCAGGTTTCTTGCGACTATCGGCAGCGCGGCCAGTACAGGTCTCGAAGGGCTATTCCCATCGATTCCCCCCCAACGCTTGAAGGTCTGAGAAACCGAGCAATAGACTCGAGCCATCCCGTAGACCGCCGTCCGCTCTTACCCGCCCAACCAGGAGCCTCGCCATGTCCCATCAAAAACTCTCCCGCCGTGAAATGCTCGAACGGTCGATGTTCGCGACCGCAGCCGCGATGGCCGCACGTCATGCGATTGAGCCAGTTGCTCACGCTCAAGAATCCACGAGCCCAAACAACACGATTCGCGTCGCGATTATCGGCGTGAACGGTCGCGGCGGGTCGCACATCTCGGAATTGCAGAAACGCAAGGGAGCCGAGATTGCCGCAATCGTCGATGTCGATGAGGCTGTCGGCGGAAATCGCGTGGAAGGCATCGAAAAGGCGACCGGCAAGCGACCGGCACTCTACACGGACCTCCGCAAGTGCCTGGAAGACAAATCGATCGATGCCGTCAGCATCGCGACCCCTAACCACTGGCACTCGCTGGCCGCGATTTGGGGAATGCAGGCGGGCAAAGACGTGTATGTCGAGAAGCCGGTCAGCCACAACGTCAGCGAAGGCCGTCGCTGCGTACAGGTCGCTCGCAAGCACAAGAAGATTTGCCAGACGGGAACGCAGAGCCGCTCTGAGCAAGGCATGCGTGACGCGATTGCGTTCATTCACAGCGGCGGGATCGGTGAGGTCAAACTGGCTCGTGGGCTGTGCTACAAGCGGCGTGGGTCGATCGGCCCACGCGGAACCTACGAGGTTCCCAAGAACGTCGATTACGACATCTGGTCCGGGCCGGCCCCGATCAAACCACTGACTCGGCCGAAATTCCATTACGACTGGCACTGGCAGTGGGACTACGGCAACGGCGATCTCGGCAATCAGGGCATCCATCAAATGGACATCGCCCGCTGGGGCCTGCAAGTCACCGATCTGGGCGAGAGCGTGCTCGGCTACGGCGGACGCCTCGGCTACGAGGACGCCGGCGAGACGGCCAACTCGCAAGTCTGCATCCACAAGTTCGGCGACAAGCGGCTGGTCTTTGAAACGCGAGGTCTGCCGACTCCCAATTACAAGGGGGCCAAGATTCTCGAAACCGAGGAGAACAAAGGTGCCGGGGTCGGCGTCATTTTCTACGGCACCGAAGGCTATGTGATCATGCCCAGCTATTCGTCGGGGATCGTCTTCGACAAAGACGGCAAAGTCGTGAAGGAGTTCAAAGGGGGCGGCGATCACTTCGGCAACTTCCTGGCCGCCTGCCGCAGTCGCAAGCACGAAGACCTCAACGCGGACATTCTTGATGGCCACCTGTCGAGCGCGCTGTGTCATCTCGGCAACATCTCGTATCGCTTGGGCGAACAGATTCCCGTCGCCGCGATCAAGGAACGACTGGCGAACGACGTCGAAGCCCTTGGCACGTTCGACCGTTTCGCCGAGCATCTCACCGAAAACAAAGTCGATGTCGCCAGCACGAAGGGTTACTTCGGCCTCAATCTGACGCTCGACGGCAAGAAGGAAATCTTCACCGGCTCCAACGCCGCTACCGCCAACCCGATGCTGACCCGCGAATACCGTAAGCCCTACGTCGTGCCAGCGGAGAGCGACGTCTAATCAAACCATCCCCGAATCTGCTGTCCAATCCAGGCGGGGAGACACCTCCCCGCTTTTATTTTTTCTTTAGATCGGAGTGATCCATGAACTCGCGTCTGCTGGGCGTTCTGGCGTTGCTCGTCAGCTTTTCGTCCGTGATTGCCGACGAACAACCGCGAACGTATCGCAATGTGCTGAAGCCGCTCGACAACCCACCGCCGTTGTTGGCGGATCATCCGGAGTTCGTCGAACCGGTGCGCGAACTGAAGCGGTACGAGGCTCCGATCCTGGTCAATGAACCCGACGCTGATCTTTCCGTCCGAGCGTGGCGGTTCTCGTACAACGCGCGCGGGATTGTCGAGATGCCGAATCGTCTGCAATCGAAAGCGACCGCCGTCATCATGGTTCATCCGTGGGGGATCGACGATGGCCAAGGCTGGACGACTCCTGAACCGGCCGGAGTCTGCGACTTCTGTACGCCAGACAAAAACCATCTCGCCGCGAGGCACACGCACGAAGTCATCAACCCGTTCTTGAAAGCCGCACGCGGCAAAGTCCCGCTCGTGATGTACAGCCTCCCCGGCAACGAAGACCCAATTCGGAAGAAGGTCTACCGCTCGATTCGAGCGACACCGAGCGATGCCGAGCGTCAGCAAGGAGCCAAGGAACTCACGGCCAAGCTGAAGAATTTCGAGTACAAAGGTCAGCCGCTGGTCGAGACGATTTCGCTGTCGAGCGCGAACCCGGTTCGAGATTACTTCCGCCAGTTCCCAGGACTCGATGCCAGCGCGAAGTACAACAACGAAGGCTTCTGGCAACAGCCGATCCCGGTCACGAAGGACATCGACGTCGATCCCAACGATGTCGTGATCTACGACTCCGAAGGCTACGAGCCGCTCAAGAAATTCCTAAAAGGCAACGGCATCCGCCACGTGCTGCTGACCGGTTACGCGACCGACATGTGCTTCTGCCAGACGACCGCCGGCTACGAGAACCTCTCGAAAGACTTCAACGTGTTCCTCGTCGGCGACGCTTCACTGGCGACTTTTCCGGCGAACAACACGCCACGCTTCGCGACGAACGCACACCTGTCGTTCGCATCGCTCAACCAGTTGGTCACACAGATCTCGTGGGTCAAATTTGAAAAGTAACAGCCAAAATGCCCGCATTCACGCACCATTTGTTTGTCTGTTGTAATCAGCGCACTCCCAGTCATCCACGCGGGTGTTGCGACCCCGAAGGGTCGGAAGCGTTGCGAAATGCCTTCAAGGCCGAGGTCAAGACACGCGGGCTGGGGCCTCTCGTGCGAGCCAACACTTCCGGCTGTCTGGACCAGTGCGAGCATGGGCCGTGTGTCGCGATTTATCCGCAAGGCATCTTCTACGGGCACGTCAAAATTGAAGATGTTCCTCGCATCGTTGAAGAAACGGTCTTGTGCAATCGAGTTCTGGACGATCTGCTTATCAGCCCCGAATGCCTCAACAATCCGACCTACCCGCATCGCTAACCGAACACGTAGCTCTCTCGCTCCGCGAGAGGGTTACTTTCAGGAGATGACCGATGGGTTGCTCACACACGAATCACGGCTCGCATCCGGTGTTGTCTCGCCGTGCCGCATTGCAGGCCGGTTCGCTCGGTTTGATGGGCCTGGGGCTCGCGGATGTGCTGCGGTTGCGAGCGGCCGAGACCGGGCCACGACCGGTCACTCCCGTGAAGTCGGTGTTGTTCGTTTTTCAGACCGGCGGCATGTCGCATCAAGACACTTGGGACCTGAAGCCCGATGCTCCCGCCGAGGTGCGCGGCGAGTTCAATCCGATCCCCACGAGCACGCCCGGAGTGTTCATCGGCGAGCATTTGCCGAAGCTGGCTCAACGGACCGATCAATACGCGATCGTGCGGTCGATCGTGACGGACAACAGCGGGCATGGCGAAGCGTGTCACATGCTGCTGGCGGGGCGATTGGACGCGGCTCCGGGGTTCAACATCAACATTGTCCCCAGCCCGCTGGAATGGCCGTCGATGTTGTCGCAGGTGATGCACGCAACGAAGCCGCGCGGCAACGTGCCGGCGGCGGTCGTGTTGCCTCAGCCCAGCGTCAACGAAGCCAACAGCGTGCGGCCCGGGCAATACGCCGGGCGGCTCGGCCCGAAGTGGGAGTCGTGGCACGTCGATATCGCCGCACCATGTGCGCTCGGCAACGGTGCTTGCCCGCATTGCTTCCGCTTTGACGAAGACAACTTCGAGCATGGCTCCCCCACGATCTTCGACACGCCGATGCTGACACTGCCGGAAGGTGGGTCGTTGCGGCTGAATGATCGCATTGGCTTGCTGGCGGAGATTGAACGTCAACAACGCAACCTCGAACGGACTGCCGATGCCGACCGGATCGACCGTCAGCGATTGCAAGCGTTGTCGGTGCTCGCCGAACCGAAGACCCGCGCGGCGTTCGATGTCGAGCAGGCCGACCCCGCAATCCTGGCCAAATACGGCAAGAACAAGTTCGGACTGTCGCTACTGATGGCTCGGCGATTGATCGAAGCGGGGGTTGGCATGGTGCAGGTGAACCTCGGCAAGAACTCGTCGTGGGATACGCACCGCCGGAACTTTGTGAACTTGAAAGACAAATTGTTGCCGTACTTTGATCAGTCGGTCTCCGCCTTATTGGATGATCTCGCCGAGACCGGTCTGTTAAAGACGACGCTGGTCATCGTGATGGGAGAATTCGGTCGAACTCCGAAGATCAACAAGGACGCGGGCCGCGATCACTGGAATCCGGCAAACTCGGCGCTGTTCGCTGGTGCCGGAGTGCGCGGCGGACAAGTCATTGGAGCGACCGACAAGCTGGCGGCCTATGTGACCGAGAACAAGCTGACTCCGGAAAACGTCGCGGCGACGATTTACGACACGCTCGGTATTCCGCGCGACGCAGATTGGCACGACATCGACGGCCGGCCGTTCGAATTATACCGAGCGGAGCCGATCTTTGAGCTGTTCTGAACGGCGTCGGACGGGACCCGCGCAGCATCGGATCAAACCTACTCGGCCTTTTTGGCTTCGACCAAAATGCCGCCGAGCTTCAGAAAACGATGCACTCGCGAGAACCACAACTGCCGGTTCCAGGCGAGTCCGGTTTGATCGCAGGCGTGCTTGAGTTCGTCCCGATTGAACGTGCGGCAACGCCACATGCGACCGTTGAGAAAGCCGGTGTAGGTGTCTTCGGTCGCGGCGAGCAGCAGGCTGCCTCCCGGTTTCAACACGCGATGAAGTTCGGCCAATCCAGGCAACGGATCGGGCAGGTATTCCAAAACGTAGCCACAGGTGACGCAGTCGAACGAGTTATCCGCAAACGGCAAATGCGTCAGGTCGGCAGCGATGTACCACGGGCGTGTCTCGCCGTGCGCTTGCCGCGATTTCATCGACTGCCTCGCGCGGCGGAGCATCTGCGGCGAGAGGTCACACGCTACGATTTGCACTTCGGGATGCGTGTGCTTCAGCAGGTGGCCGAGGATCTGGCCGGCTCCCGAACCGACATCGAGGATCGACTTGAAGCGGCCGAGATCGAAGTTTTGTTTCCGCAACATCCGGCCGATGAGCGGCTGATGCAGCGAGACCAAACTGGCGATCATCAACATTGCCCCCGCCGGGCCGTCGTACAGCCGCCGCACCTTGCTGCGGTACTGCTGCAACGGAAGGCGTTGAAATCCGCGAAACTCAAACAGCCGCCGAAAAGCTCGCTTATGCAAAGCGGGACGTTTGAGGCGAGGTGGCTCAATGGGTGTCATATCAGCAGGTAGGTTGATCGTTGGTAGTGATCAGGCAGTCTTGCGGCCCAGCATTCGGTCCAGCGAGTCGCCAGTCTGATAAATCAAGGCTTCGGGAAAATGTTGGTACGGGTGAAAGTACTCGAACGTCAGGTAGTCACGATAGCCGGTTTTGTCGAAGGCATCGAGCACCGCCGGCCAATTCGTCGTGCCGTCCAGCAGCGGGCGAAATGTCTCCAGCGAGGTGTCGGTCCCTTTCTTCGTGAATTCCTTAAGATGCACGTTTTTGATGCGGCTGCCAAGGATGTTGATCCAGTGCTCTGGGAACTGGTACATCATGATGTTGCCGGTATCGAAGTGGACGCGGACGTACTCGGATTTGAACGAGTCCACGAAATCGATCATCTCCCCCGGCGTCATCAAGTAGCCATTGAAAAAGATGTTTTCGATGTTGAGATGCACCTTCAGCCTCTCGGCGGCGGGGAGCAGCTTCGCGACCGCTTCGCGAGCACGCTTGTCGCAGACATCGTTCTGCACCGGCTCGTGATCGGTTCGCCACGGAATGTGGACCGCTCCGGGAACGACCAGCAAGTTTTCGGTGCCGAGATCGTGTGCCGCCTGAGCCATCAGCCCGGCGAGTTCCATGCCGCGAGCCCGCTTCTCGGCATCATTGCTGACGAGCGGGTACGGCCAGAACAGAAACGAACACAATCCGCTGATCGCGATACCGATCTTGTCCGCCATCGCGCGAATCTTCTGGAAATCCTTCGTGCCGGACTTCGGCGAGAGATCGCTGTCGAGGTCGTAATTCAACTCGATGCCGTCGAAACCGGCGTCCTTTGCGGTCTTCAAACACTTTTCCAGCGACCATAGATTCGGATACGGAAACGCCCAGAGGTTGATCGACTTTTTCATGTCGTATTTCTTGGCAGCAACCGGCTTGGACGGAGAGGCGGCTGTGTCCGCGAGTGCCACTTCGCCGCGCGGTTCGAAGGCCGCAGCAAGTGACGAACCGAAGGCGAAAGCTCCGCCCACAACGGCACTCGACAGGGCGGCTCGGCGAGAGACGGCAACTTGATCAGCGGAACCGGAATCATCGCGAAGCGGTTGAGTCATGGGTGGTTCCTTTTCGGCAACTCGGCAGACTGGAGATCGACGCCGATTACCATGACAATCCGCCCCCAACTTTGCCATCGTTCGCCCAACTTCCAACCGCGAAAGGCTGCTATGACTGCTCCCGCCTTCATTTTCGACGTGCATCTCGACCTCAGCATGAACGCCCTGGAATGGAATCGCGACCTGCGTTGGTCTCAGGAAAAGATTCGCCGCTGGGAAGGGAACATGAAGGACAAAGTGGACCGCGGTAACACGACGGTCTGCTTTCCGGAGATGCGACGCGGCAACATCGGGTTGTGCGTGGCGACTCAGATTGGGCGGTTCTCGCCCTACTTTCATCGCCTGCCGGGTTGGAGTTCTCCCGAGCAAGCCTGGGCTCAAACACAGGGGCAACTCGCGTGGTATCGGGCGATGGAAGAAGCGGGCGAACTCGTGCAGATTCGGACGAAGGCACAGCTCGAAGCACATCTCGATCTGTGGCTGAAGTCACCGCCGTGCGATGACGGGACACCGTACGTTGTCGAGTCCAAAAAGAAGCAAACGCTTCGTCCGATCGGCTACATCCTCAGCCTGGAAGGAGCCGACTCCATCATCACGCTGAAGCATTTGGAGCGCAGCTACGCAGACGGCCTGCGAGCGCTCGGGCCGGCACACTATGGGCCGGGACGTTATGCCTTCGGGACGGATACCGACGAACCGCTGTCACCGCAGGGCAAAGATTTGCTCAAAGAAATGCAGCGGCTCGGAATCATTCTCGACGTCACGCACCTGTGCGACTCGGCGTTTTGGGATGCGCTTGATTGTTACAGCGGACCGCTGTGGGCCAGCCATCAGAATTGCCGCACGCTGGCTCCGTGGAACCGACAATTCGCAGACGACCAGATCAAGGCGGTTATCGAACGTGGCGGAGTGCTCGGCATGGCGTTCGACGCGATCATGATGATTCCCGGTTGGACGCACCTCCGGAGCAAGCCCTCTGACTTTCAATTGAAAATCGAACGCATCTGCGAGCACGTCGATCACATCTGCCAGATGGCCGGCAACGCCAAGCACGTCGGCATCGGCACGGACCTCGACGGCGGCTACGGCACCGAACAAACGCCGATGGACATGAACTCGATCGCCGATCTGCAATCGCTCCCCGGTTTGCTGAAGGCACGCGGGTACACGCAAGAGGACATCGACGGCATCATGCACCGCAACTTCGTGGACTTCCTCCGACGGACGTGGAAATAGGCTACGGCGAGCAAAGTTGGCGTCGAGAATTGACGAGTCACTCCGTGGCTCGAATGTTCCGCTCACGGAGTGACCGGTCTATTTTACGCGGCAGCAGATTCCACGCTTGGTCGTTCTGATGTTGTTGGTGTCGCTTCGGCCGCGAGCAGTCGGCGACGGCGATTGGTGACTTTCAAAAGAGCAGGCAACATCAGAACGTCGCCGACCAGTGCAGCGAGCATCAGTGCGATCATCACCCAGCCGAAGCGGGCCGTGGGAGCGAAGCGGCTGAGCGTCAGGCCGAACATGCCGGCTGTGGCGGTCAGGGTGGATTGAATAAATGGGATGCTGGATTCCATCAGGGCGTGGCGAGCAGCGAACGCAGCGGGAGATTCCGGTGTTCGATGCTTCGTGAGTACAAGCAACGCCGCGTTCGGATTGGATTGCGAATCATACGTCATCATCGGTTCGATTTGTTCCGACTTGCCGCAAGGATCAACTGCGGCCGCCTCGAGTTCGGCTCGATGCTGATGGAAGCGGAAGCGGGACATGAAGTGGAAGGTTCCGTCGACGGACAATCCGAGGGCGATGCTGCCTGACAGCATGATGGCGATGTCGATCGGTATTCCAAGCCAAGCCATGCCGCCGTAAATCCAGACGAGCGGCGCGACGTTCGGGACCATCGTCAGGAAACCGCGCCAGACTGATCTCAGGAACAGCATCATGGCGATCGTGATGAGTCCCAGAGCCATGAAGACGCTCTGAGTGAAGCTGTCGAAAATCTCTTGCTTGGCCGAATCGACCAGCGCCGAGAGTCCCGTGAGCATCACCGGTTCGTCGCGCAGTTGCTCCGCGAGTTCGTCGATCACCTGGCCGCGCGTCTTGTCTTTGGGGACTCGGACGCGGACGGAGACTCGCCACAATTCCTGTCCGTGTGCCGTGAATTCGTCTTCGGTGCGGCGGCTTTCCGCTCGCTTCAGCAGCAGGCCGAGCTTGATCGGGTCCGACGGCAGTTCCTTCGGAAAGAAGCGTGTCAAGGACAGCGTTTGATCGACGTTGGGATGTTGCTGAATCCGCCCTTCGATGCGGCGGACCATCGCCAGCTTCTCGACGAACGGTCGCGAGTCGGTCCCGCAGTTGATGACCGCTTCGATCGAGTCGGTCGTTGCCAGTTCGTCGGTAACGCGGAGGAAATCCTGCTTCACCTTCGAGTTCGACGGCAGGAATTCGGACACCGTCATGTCAGACGTCAGCAACGGCAGACCGGCCCCCGCGATGACCGTCAGCAGCAGCGTCGCGAAAACGATCTTCGGACTGCGTGAGACGATCGCGTTCGCCAGCCAGAGTCCTTGTCGAGCATTCTCCGGCTTCCGTTTCGGCAGCGTCGGACAGACGACCAGCAGAGCGGGAGTCAGCCCCAAACCGCAGACCATCGACATCAGCGAGCTGATCGCCGAGGCGTACGAGAAGTTCCGAATCGGAGCCAGGTCGCTGATCGACAGAGCCAGCTCGCCAAGACAGGTCGTCAACGTGGCGATGCAAGTCGGCCACCACGCCAATTGCAACGCTCGCACGACCGGTTGCGTGGCCCCTTCTTCCGTCGCCTCTTGGAAGTAGTAGAGGTAATGCACGCACACGGCCATCGTCAGAACCATCGTCAGGACGGGGATCGCCGACAGCACGAAATTCATTTCGAAACCAACGACGTCGAGCAGCACGTTGGTTGCGTTGATCGTCCAAACGGTGACCGAGTAGACCAAACCGGTCAGTCGCCACTCGCGAATCAGCAGGTACAGCAGGCTCAGGCAAATCGTGAGCGTGATGACAAAGTAAATCGAGTTCGCCTTTTTGCCGCCCAGTCGATCCAGCTCGGCCGCGAACAGCGGCGCACCGACCAACATCGAGCGGTCCTCGTCGAGGCCGCAGTACTCCAGCACTCCGCGAATGTCGGCGACTGTTTGCGAGCGATTCTTGGTGCCGACTTCCGACAACGTCACTGCGACACCGATGAGCGGCCCGCTGCGACTAACGAGCAGTCCCTTCAGCCGCTCTTCGATTTGATCGCTGGGAACTTCCAGCTCACGCATGATCGCTCGCAACCGATCGGGCGAGGCGGCTCGGCGAACACTCGGCAGTCGCTCCAGTCGACCGCACACCGACTCGATCAGCCGAGCATCAGGAGCGTCCGGGCGAGACAAGTCGAACGCGATGAGCAAAAACTCCTCTGCGCTAAAGATGCGTTTGAATTGCTCGAACTGCTGCCGTGCCGGTGACGATTCCGGCATCCACGTTTCCGTGTCGTTGTTGGTTTTGACTCCCAACGTCCAGATGACGAGCGGCAACTGGGTCAGCAACACCAGCGCGACCAGATGCTTGCTGAACCGGCAGTAAAACTGGTGAATCATCGAATGGCTCGATCGACGGAACTGGAATCGTGTGCCTCGTCGTATCGGCCTTTTCAACCGGGGTATTTGGCAGCTCGGCAAGATTCGTCACGACCCGAATTGCCGGAAGCATGGTCACGATTGGCGAGGTTCGCCGCGTTTGGCTGACTGGTCACGAATTCATCAGACAATTCGCACAACCAGCGGCACGACAGCACGCATTAAGGGTCTGATTTCAAGGGGATGAATCTCTTCAATTACCCTGTCGATATCGCCCGCTGTTCGCGACCCGCCGACCACAACAGCCGCAGTGTGCGATTCTGAGGCTCAAGATGCCGGACTTGTTCCCGCGACCGCTTGCACAATTTGAAGAGTACATGCTGCTCGATGACCGCCCTGGTTATCGGATGACATTTCTGGTCAAGTAAAACTTTAAGGGTGAAATCGATCGTCCGGCTTTTGAGGCAGGAGTCGTCGAGGCGTTGCGGCGTCATCCGTTGTTGAACGCACACATCAAACGCCGCTTTCTCCTTGGTTGGCGTTGGATTTTCGCGAATGGCCAGCACCCCGTTGTGAACTGGGGGCCGCTGGACGAGTCGATCGAGTTCCCCGAGCAGAACCACATCGACTTGTGCCGGAAATTCGCAGTCCGTTTTTTCGTGCGAGTGGCAGCCGGACGGTCGCGAATGGTGACTCAATTTCATCACGCCTGCTGCGACGGCATGGGAGCGATTCAGTTTGTTTCGGATCTGTTCTCGTCCTACACGCGCACGTTGCTCCCCAATGCCGAAACGCCTCCCGCCTATTATCGGTGGAGGCGAATGCCGACCGCCATCCGATCATGGGAAACCTGGACTCCGACGACCTCAACACCACCCTCTTCGCTGTTCAATGAAGCTGCGCGGTCCGCATGTTTGAATGAGTTGCTCGATCAAGAAGCCCGACAAAAAAGGAAAACAAGGGCAGCCGAAACGTATGAGCGTCCCTCTAGATGACGTCACAAACCCACGTCGCCTGATCATCCAGCACGGGCCACAACATGTGCGCAATTCGAGTCGGCATGTACGCCACCGCCGAGTACAACAATCTCCTCGGCAGCATCGCCCCGCCGCGCAGAGCATCCTGGCCCGCCAACCGACCGCTGGGAAATTCCGATGTGGGGGGAGAGGTCACGCTGATATCCATGCTTGACTCGCTGAGATTTGTGGCAGAGCGTCTCGCGGATCTTCCATTTGCGGCCCATTTGCCGGCTCGGAGGTATTGGCCGAACCGATGCGTCCCTTTTGATTCAAGCCTTAGTGGCAGCCAATTCGGGCTGATGTCGCTCTCCACCGGCCACCAAGTTGCCTAGTTCCCCGCGCGACTCCAACTTCGCCACCCTGATGCCTATTATCCGTCACCCACACAGAAGCTTGTGTTCCTGTTGCCAAGATGGAGTGAATAGAGATGGATGATCGAATTGGGACTCGCGGGATCACGTTTGATGACGTGTTGCTGGAGCCGGCCTATTCGGAGGTCATGCCGAATGAGGTCGATGTGTCGTCGCGACTGACTCGGAATGTGACGATCAGCATTCCGGTGGTCAGCAGTCCAATGGACACCGTCACCGAAGCCGAGATGGCGATTGCTTTAGCCCAAGAGGGAGGCATCGGCATCATTCACAAGAACATGACGGCCGAGCAGCAATCTTTGCAGGTTGACCGCGTGAAGCGATCCGAGCACGGCGTCATCGTTGATCCGGTCACGCTTCCGCCGGAAACGACAGTCGGTGACGCTCGTCGTCTCATGGACAAACGGAACATCGGTGGCGTCCCGATCACGCGTAATGGCAAGCTGGTGGGGATTTTGACGCGACGCGACCTGCGGTTCCTCGAATCGAACGACAAACTCGTCGCCGACGTCATGACCAAGGACAAGCTCGTGACGGCGGGGGAGCACACTGATCTTGTCACAGCGCAGCGGTTACTCCTGGAAAACAAAGTGGAGAAACTGCTCCTAGTTGACGACCTTTACCAATTGAAGGGAATGATCACGATCAGGGACATCGACAAGACCCTGCGCTTTCCGGGAGCGTCGAAGGACGCTCGCGGGCGGTTGCGAGTCGGAGCAGCGATCGGCGTGTTCGATTACGAGCGGGCCGCGGCGCTGCTGGACAAGGGCGTGGATGTGTTGGTGGTGGATTCGGCTCACGGACACTCAAAGAACGTCATCGAGACCGTCCGTGAGATCAAACGCCGCTGGAACATCGACGTCGTGGCGGGCAACGTCGCCACCACCGAAGGAGCCAAGGATCTGGTCAAAGCCGGAGCGGACGCGGTCAAAGTGGGAATCGGGCCTGGCTCGATCTGCACGACACGCATCATCTCCGGCGTCGGCGTGCCGCAACTCACTGCGATATCCAACGCGGCGAAAGGGGTGGCCGGCACCGATGTTCCGATCATTGCCGACGGCGGCATCCGCTACAGCGGCGACGTGACGAAGGCTCTGGCAGCCGGAGCTCACGTCGTGATGCTGGGTGGACTGCTGGCGGGACTTGATGAATCACCCGGTGAGATGATCCTGTACCAAGGCCGCAGTTTTAAGCGGTATCGAGGCATGGGATCGCTCGGCGCGATGATGAAGGGATCGGCCGATCGTTATCGGCAAACGACGAACAAAACCGACGACGACAAGACGGCGACGAAGAAACTCGTGCCCGAAGGAGTCGAGGGGCGAGTCTCCTACAAAGGTCAACTTAGCAATTTCATTTACCAATTAGTCGGCGGCCTGCGAGCCGGCATGGGCTATCTCGGCACAGCGAACATCACCGAGTTACGGACGAAAACTCGGTTCATTCAAATCTCAGCGGCGACGGTTAGGGAGAACCATCCTCATGACATCGCGATCACTCAAGAGTCACCCAACTACACGGCGGAGCACGCTCCGGATGCTTTCTGATCGGCTGCTGAACCACTCAGCCGGAATAGCCGCGAGCGGCGTGTTGAGCCTCGCGATTGTCGTCAGCGGTGCTGCGGTCAGTGAAGCGGGTGTCCGCGATTTGTTTTCCAAATCCAACTCGACACGTACAAACTCCAGCGGGACAGCCGTGTCGAACGTCAGTACACGCAGCGCAGCGATCCACCGGCTGGCGTCGCAACGCCGCCCGGGGCAATTCCTCGCGCAGGCCGATGCGCCGCTCGATCGTCTCAAGCAACGCGATGCCGAAAAGCGTTACCGCGACGTCGTCAGCGATGACGATCCGTTCCAGGAAGGCCCGGCCAAAAACTTTGAGCCTCCGCTCAATACTCCCTTGAAAGCGACTGCGGATGACTACGACCCGCAGCAGAGGTTGAATGATCCAGCACCGATTATGCCGCCGGAGGAACGCATCGCCGCGCTTCCGAATGCTCAACAGCAACAGGCCAATAACGCCGTCCCAGAGCCGGTTACGAGCCCGAATCAGTTGAAGCCTATTTCAGAAATTCGGCCCTATTTCGACTACCAGCCGGCGAGTGCGATCAAGGGTGAGATCTGTTGGGATCTCTGCCCGCGACCAGATGGCATGCCCTGCAAACCGGATGAGAATGGCAACCTGCCCGAATGCCCCGCGGAGTTCAAGCTGAGCGATGCGGCATACTCCAATCGCATGTTCTCCGACTGCCTGTACCAGTGGCAGGCGACGAATCAGTGGCACAACCCGTTGTATTTTGAAGACCCCGCCCTCGAACGCTACGGCCACGTGTATCATGGAGGCGTGCAGTCGTTCGCGTCAGTCGCTCGCTTTGGAGTTCAATTGGTTGGCTTGCCGTATCAAATGACGATCGATCCGGTCTGTAAGAAGATGTACGACCTCGGCTATTACCGAGTCGGCGAGTGTGCTCCGAAGAAGCACTACCGCATTCCGTGGAACACTCACGCCGCGGTCAATGAGGCCGCGGTCTGGACAGGGTTGTTCTTCCTCTTCCCCTAGTCGGGCGCCTGAACGCTCGACGATCAAGACGAATGGCCCGACGTTTCTGAGACGCCGGGCTTTTTCTTGCGCAAGGCGACAGTTCGAGTGCTCCGCACGCTTGCTGGCTCGTGCGAAGTCTGTTCTTTTATCTGCTCCGATTTTGACTTCGAGAGCCACGCAACATGCCTGCCAAACCGCCACAAACGCTTGCCTCTGATCTGCTGAACCGGTTGGACGCGCTGATCCAAGATGCCGAACAGCAAACGAAACCGCTGGAACTCGAACCTTATCGCAGCCAGCTTTTCGAGTTGTTCGTGATTGCCGAAGCCAGCGGACTAATGCGCGATGACTCCGATCCAGACCTCTCGCCAGAGGGACTGAGCCGCGAACTCGGCAGTCGTTGGGGATTGACGACCGCCGCACAGGCGTCGCAACAACAGCTCAACAAGATGTCGCCAGAGCATCTCTCAAAAATGCGTCTGCTCTGGTCGTTCCTGCGGATGTGGATGGAGTGGCAATACGCCTGGAGCCGGTTTGCGGAATTTCACGATCCGCCGACGGAACCGCGCATCGCCGCGAATGCGATGGATTGAGTGATGACACGCTGACAACCTGCGGGGGTGACAACGTGACAGAACTCAGACACCTGCTCTTCACCGTGTCACCTCTTCTACTTGTCATTTTCAATAAGAAAGCTCGCGACTTGAATCCCCTCACCCAACCGCTCGATGTCCTCGTCGTCGCGCCGCATCCGGACGATGCGGAGATCGGCGTTGGCGGCACGATCCTCGCCTGTCGGCAGCAGGGATTACGAGTCGGCGTCATCGACCTCACAACCGGCGAGCCAACTCCGCACGGATCGCTCGAACGCCGAGCCGCCGAAACGGATGCTGCCACAAAAATCCTCGGCCTCGATTGGCGAGCGAATCTTGGCTTGCCGAATCGCAGCTTGCAGGCGGACCTTGAATCGCGGCGAGCGCTCGCGTCGGTCTTCCGGCTGACGCGGCCGAAGATCATTGTCGCTCCGTATTGGGAGGACGCGCATCCCGATCATGTGGTCGCCAGCCGCTTGGCCGATGACGCTCGCTTCTGGAGCAAGCTCTCGAAGTCCGACATGCCGGGCGAGCCGTACTGGCCGCCGAAAATGCTGTACTTCTTCAGCATCCACTTGCGGATTCATCCGAAGCCGGCGTTCGTGTTCGACATCACGCCGCACATCGACGCGAAGCTGGCCGCGATCCGCTGCTACGAATCGCAATTCGTCACCGGCCGCGATTCCTCGCCGCCGACCATTCTCGATGACATTCGCGACCGAGCCCGCTATTGGGGTTGGACCATCGGCGTCCCGTTCGCCGAACCGTTCGCCAGCCACGAAGAGATCGGCCTCCGCGATCTGCGGTCGCTGGTCTGATGCCGCATAGGGTCGGCTCCTGCCGACTAATCTCAACGAACACCCACACCAGTCGGCCGTAGCCGACCCTAGTCCGCTGTCATTCATTGCGGTCGAATTGTGCGAGTTCCGTCAGGTGTTGCGTCGCCGATCGGACGGCGTGATCCGAAAGAGTCTCGACGAGGCGACGCCCCCACGGGGTGAGGTCCGTACGTTCGACGTATCGACGTGCCAGCACTTGTCCGATGCCGAGGCACAAGAATCCGAACAGCATGTTGCCAATCAGCCATGCCAGGTTGACTCGGGCGAGCGCATCGATGCCAGTCAGTGCTTCGAAAAGGATCAAAGCGATGGGCAACCAGGCGATGATGCCCAGAAGCAAAGCCCATTTGAATGCCCGATACTCGGCCAATCTGATGCGTTCGATATGTCGCTGGAGTGCAGTGACCGGGTCGGCGTAGTCAATTGTCGCAGTCTCGTACCACAAGTACGCGCAAAGCCCCGTGACATACCAAGCAATTACCGACAATCCTCCCGCGATCATCAGGTATCGCGGATCTGTGAAGTGGTTGCTGAGCACCGTCATCGCAGCCACGATTGTCGCGATGCCGAATGCCACCTCCAGAAGGCGTAACACTTGAAAAGGAACGAACGCGGATCGCACTTTGCGCAGCAGCATCTCTCGCAGCAGACACTCGTTGATCGCCAGACTTCGCTCAAAATTCGCGCCGTGCCCGGTCCAGGTTTGTTTCATGTCATCCAGTTGCATGTGTTTCTCCCATTGAGTTCGATGGCTGCCGCTGATCGACAGCGGCTCGCAATTTGTTCTTGATGCGTTGCAGCTTCGTGCCCACGTTGGACACAGAAATTCCCAGCACATCTGCGATGGACGCATGATCGTGGCCGTCGAGGTAGAGCAAGACCAACGCCTTGTTCAATTCCTCCAGATCATCAATCGAGCGCATCAGCCGTTCCAAATCCGGGTTGGAGTCCGCGACTCGCGCTGCAATCGTGATGGCCGGGCCTTCGAGCGACGTGCGTCGCTCCCTGTGCCGCCGCTCCCGCCGATGAAAGGAGACGGCGACGTTGATTGCGATGCGGTAGATCCAGGTCGTCTCTTGGAAGCGATCGTCATAGCGGTAGCGAGATCGCCATAACTGCATCACAATTTCCTGAATCACGTCGTCACGATCCGTCGCGTCACGACAGTAGGCATAGGCGACCTTGTGAATTAGCCCCTTATGCCGCTGCAACAGATTGGTGAATTGGTCAATGTTCATCGACAACATGATTCGCAGCGACCCTGCGGCAGATCACAAGACAATTTGGATTTCTTGCACCACCGCGTCATTCGTATTTCTACGCGATCACCGCGAATGTCAAAGAGCGATTACGGCCGCTCGATTTTCGCCTGGGCACGTTCTCGGCTGAGCACGTCGCGCTGCATCTCGGTGGAGAGGACCTGCAGGATTTCCGGTCGAGCGTCCTCCAAACTGAGTTGCCCTTCGACCCGTTCGCTGACCGTCATGAGGTGGACGCCATACGGGCTGCGGAACGGTGGACTGATCTCGCCGACTTTCAGGACGAACGCCGCTTGTGAGTACGGCGGGGCGTTTTTGCCACGAAAGCCGAAGCGGCCGAGGTCGCCCCCTTTCTCCGCAGCGGGGGACTGCGAGTGCTTCTTCGCGGCTTCGGCAAAGGACAGTTTCTTCTGCACGATCTGGTCGCGCAGGTCCGCCAGTTTTTTCTCGTCCGCCGTGGGATCATCACTCTTGAGCACGATGTGAGCCGCTCGGACTTCCGTGCCGTCGAATTCGTGCCGGCGCTTCTTCCAGACATCGCGTAGCTTCTCGTCGGTCAGCTCGCGACGAACGTACTCGTCCCAATCGAGCGGCAGTTTGAATTCGTGCTTGAGGGATTCCTCAGTGAATCCTGACTTCGTCAAGAGCTTGTCAAAGTCTTCGCCACGTTCCTTCAGCCGTGTCTTGAGCTGCGTGAGAAACAAATCGAACCGCTGTGCATCGGCGGCGACTTTCTTCTGAGCCAGAAACGCTCGCAGCAACTGGCGGTCGATCAGTCGTTCGATCAATTGCTCCCGCTTCAGCGTCGCATCTCCGGCGGTCAGCTTGAGCGTCTTGGCAAAGAAGTCGAGCTCCGCTTCCGTGATCGGCTGCCCGTTGACGCGAGCGACGACCGGCGAGTCGCTCGTGGCCGCCGGCTTCGATCCTTTCAGTTTCGTGTTCTTAGGTTGCTCTGCACCCAGCGAAAAGCCAACCGCGATCACGAGAGTCCCTGCGAGCCACACGGGTGAAATCCGTTTCTTCATCTCTGACCTCCGAAATCAAAATGTTGTTCCGGTCACACTTATTGTGGCGCTGGGAGTTCGACGATACCAGTCGCGCTGAACAATCGGCTCAATCCGCAGGCCTTCGCCAAGTTCTCGGACCCACAGAACGTTCATGGTCGTGACGGTCTCACGGAAGCTCGAGCCGCTCGCGATGGATTTCACGGTTGTGGCGACGGCAATGGCCGATGTTCCCGAAGAAGTTTATCCAGGCGAGGCTCACTTCGTTTAACCGCAACCCTCTGGGAAACGCGTCTCCAACGCATCGCACTCCCCAGTAGTTCGCGGCTACACGACGGTCAGTCTTGCTGCGAAAGGCCCGATCATGTCCGCATCCAGTCAGGCGACTCGTCCGCGTCGTCATCGGTGGCGATGGATCGCTGTTCTGCTTCTGGGGACGCTCGCTGGCGGAGTGTGGTTTGCCCCGGCGATCGTTTCGCAAACGAGTCTGCGGCACAGCATCGCAAGTTGGGTGACTCGCGGCTGGCCGATTCGAGTGGAGCCGGGCCCGACATCGCTCGGCTGGATGAAGCCGGTCACGCTGCGCGACCTGCGAGTGCATGATGCGGACGGACAACCATTGCTCACGATCAAAGAACTGCGCAGCGAGAAGACGCTGTGGCAGTTGGCGACTCAGCCAACGCAATTCGGAACGTTTACACTGGTTGATCCGATCGCGAATGTCGTGCTTCGAGCGGATGGATCGAACGTTGAGGACGTCGTGGCCGCGTTTTTGAGCGGCCCGACAACCGAGCCGTCTCCGCAGTTTCGGTTGGAAATCGTGAACGCTCGCGCAGAGGTTGAGCATCTGGTGACGAAGCGGAAGTCGGCGATCGAGTCGGTCGATCTAAAAGTCGCCTGCGATGCGAATGGGATCAATTTGTTGACCGCCGAGATCCCGTCGAAGTCGGCCACGACCTCATCCGAGGCGGGGCGAGTCGCTATCTATTTCGGAAAGCCAGTCACCGAGTCTAACCCTAATGCCAACGGCGTGGCCGCGCGCGCCGATGGCGTTGCGGTGAAACCGGACAATGACTCGCGGCAGTTGTTGGTGAGAGCGAAGGACTGGCGGTTCGATGGCTTGAGCACGCTGCTCGCACGCTGGCAGCCGAAGTGTGAACTCACCGGCGTGATGTCCGCCGATTGTCGCCTGTCGCTTGGCGAGGCGATCGAAGGAAAGGGGGTCATCACCGTTCAAGCCTTGAGTGCCGCTGGTCTCAACGGCATGGGGGCGGATCGGCTCCGGTTGTCTGAGGTCAGCCTGCGTGGCAACGTCGCGACACAAGGGGGCAAAATCGTTCTCGACCAGGCCGAGTTGCAAACCGAGGTCGGCTCACTCACGGCGACGGGCAGCGTGCCAGCTTCGGGCTGGTCGTTCCAGACTGTGAATGAGGCGTTGAGCAAACTCGGCCGCGAGACGTTTCGAGTGGACGGAGAAGTCGATCTCGCAAAGCTGGCCGCGCTATTGCCGCAGACGTTGGCGGTGCGTGAAGGGACTCGCATCGACGGCGGCTCGATCCGGCTGGCATTGGCGAGTCAGCCTCAAGATGACCACGAGCAATTTCAGGGAGAGCTCGATGTGGCGCGGCTGTCGGCGGTCGCGGATGGGCGACGTTTTCAATGGGAGACGCCCCTGCACGCGTTGGTCGTGACGCATCGTGACGGCGACGAATTCCTCTTCGACCGAGTCACCTGCCGCTCCGATTTCCTGCAAGCGGATGCGAAAGGGACGCTGACCGACGCGACGTTTCAACTGCGAGCGGACCTGGACCGGCTGCATCACAACCTCAGCCGTTTCTTTGATTGGGGCATCGTCCGCTTGAGCGGTCAATTAGTGGCCAGCGGACAAATCCAGAGACGTGATGGCGACAAAGTGGAACTGCAAACGAAAACCGAGTTGACCAGTTTTGAACTGCAGCGGCGCGGTGAATCGCCGTGGCGTGAAACGCGATTGGAGGTGGTCGCGTCGTCAAAAGCTCGTTTGACGGCGCAGCAACAACTGCGATCGGTTGAGTCTGCTTCATTGCGACTCGCCAGCGGCGAGGATCGGCTCGATGTGACGTTGTCCGGGCCGCTCGAATGGTCGTCGCCGAACGCGCGCTGGCGAGCCGTTGCGGATGTCGGCGGTGGACTCGATTCCTGGCAAGCTCGACTGCGGCCGGTGCTGGTGGTTGAGGATTGGCAAACTTCTGGGCAACTCGCGGCCCATGCTGAAATCAGTTCTGACTCGCGAGTCATCGACGTCACGAAGCTATCCGTCGCGATCGACAACTTGAACGCGCGCGGGCCGGAATGGTTCATTCAAGAGCCGAAGCTGACGCTCGAAACGGCCGGACGTTGGGAGTCTGCGACCAGCCGTTGGGTGGCTCCGCAAGTGGCCGTGACCGGGACGAGTCTCGCGGCCACGGTCAGCAATCTCGACTGTTCGCTCGATGGCGCGAAGGCGGGAGCCAGCGGCGACGCGCGATTCCGAGTGCATCTCGGCAACGTGTCTGGGTGGAAGGTGCAGGCTCAGCAGCAAACGAGCTACTTCGTCGCAGGCGAGGCGACTGGTTCACTGCGTTTTCAACAGCGTGGCTCAATAACGACGGCAACGCTCGATTCCACGGTCGCGAAACTCGCACTGGCGACTCCGAACGAGCGCATGCAATCCGGTTGGGAGACCGCTTGGCAAGAACCTCAGGTCACGCTGACGACTCAAGCCACATTTGATTCGGCAAAGCAATCGCTGCGGCTGAATGAGACGAAACTGCTGGCCGACGGACTCGAAGTGGACTTAGCGGGACAAGTGGCAGAACTCGCGGCAACACCGGTCGTCGATGTCGCGGGTGAGGTCGCGTATGACTGGGATCGACTGACACAACGTCTTGGCGAGTCGCTTCGACAGAACGTGCAGTTGACCGGACAAGAACGCCGCCAGTTTGCCTTGCGCGGCCCGCTCTCGTCTCCGGACCTCGCGACCACTCAGCGGCCGCGACTCTCGAACGTGTCGCGAATTTTGCAACCAACGGACTCGTCGTTGGCCGCACTGACAGGTGAAGCAGCACTTGGCTGGCAATCGGTGACTCTCTACGGACTCACGGCCGGGGCCGGCGACTTGTCCTGCAAGCTGACCGAGGGAGTCGGCACGCTCACGCTGCGAGACATTCCGGTCAACGAGGGACGAGTGCGATTGAACTCGCAACTGCGGCTCGATCGTTCCCCAGCGTTGATTGTGCTGCAATCGGATCGAGTCATCGACAAGGTGAGACTCTCTCCCGAACTGTGTGCTGGCTGGCTGAAGTTCGTCGCCCCGATCATGGCGTATGCGACACGCGTCGAGGGCCGCTTCTCGGTCGTGCTCACGAACGGATCGCTGCCGGTCAGCGATCCCTCAAGCGGCGAGATCACCGGACAATTCGCGATTCATCAGGCCCAACTCAGCCCCGGCCCGCTTGCCAATCAAATCGTTACGCTCGTGGACCGCGTCAAGGCGCTCACGAAATCCCGATCGTTCAAGCCAGACGATCTGTTGTCACTCGCCGAACAAACTGGCCCGGCAGGCAACGCCGGTCGCGAACGAGTTTGGGTGACTTTGCCCGAACAACAAGTCCCGTTCCGTCTGAGCAACGGCCGAGTCATCCACGAAGGACTGACGCTCGTCACGAAGGAGGCGACGCTGAAGACTCGTGGTTCGGTCGGACTCGACGAGTCGCTGGACCTGATCGTCGAAGTGCCGATCCGCGACGAATGGGTCGCTCAGAACAAATCGCTGAGCAGCCTGCGGAGTCAGTCACTGCAAATCCCGGTTCGCGGATCGCTCACTCGACCGCAACTCGACGCGCGTGTCCTGGAAACGCTGGCTCGCGAAGCATTCACCGCTCCGGTCGAGAATCTGCTGCAGAAAGAACTCCAGAAAAGACTCGACAAAGGATTCGGGAAAGAGCTGGAGAAGGGTCTGAATCGCTTTCTGCCGAACAAGAAGAAGTGACGGGGGCCTGTTCTCTGGTCGAATGCCGATCACGAAATGCCGAAATCCGATTTCTTTTTTCAACACTGGGAAAAAAGATGGCGGCCATCGGCATGCGGCTTGCGGCCATCGGTTGGAAGGGCTGCTTGACTTCTTTCGCGATGGGCCTCAAAAATCGGTCTCGTCGTCGCGCATTCGGCGAATCGAGACCTGCGAGCTTGAAAGGAATCCCCGTTGTCCGGGCAACTTGTGACTTTTGTGCCGATCTTTGTCTTCATCGCCATATTACTGGGTTTCGTCATCACGAACCTTGTGCTGGCCCACACCGTCGGGCCGAAGAAGCATACGCCCGTCAAAGAGATGCCGTATGAATCCGGCATGGACCCCGTCGGAGATGCTCGGCAGCCGTTTGACGTGAAGTTTTATTTAGTGGCGATCCTGTTTCTCGTCTTCGATGTCGAGCTGCTGTTTCTTTACCCGTGGGCAGTCAGCGCGTACGTCGAAGGTCAACACGGCAAATACGGTGAGCCACTTTCGGCGACGCATCTCGGCCACGACAGCCCCGGTATTCCTTACGAGTTGCGCGGGACCGTGTTTGGGGTGATGCTGGTGTTCGTCGCCACGCTGGCGATTGCATACGTCTATGCGTGGCGGAAAGGTGTGTTCAAATGGCGGTAGGACTTCCTGAAAACGTCTTCATGACGACGGTCAACGCGGCGGCGAGTTGGTGTCGCAAGAACAGTCTCTGGCCAATGCCCTTCGCGACGGCCTGCTGCGGCATCGAGCTGATGGCGACGGCCTCGTCGAGGTACGACCTGGCTCGGTTCGGGGCCGAGGTCATGCGGTTCAGCCCTCGACAATGCGACCTGATGATCGTGGCCGGCCGAGTCGTCATGAAAATGATGCCCGTACTGCAACGCATCTGGCTGCAAATGCCGGAACCGAAGTGGTGCATCTCGATGGGAGCCTGCGCCTGCTCAGGCGGCGTGTTCGACACCTACGCCGTCGTGCAAGGAGTCGATCGCTTCATCCCCGTGGACATGTACGTCCCCGGCTGCCCCCCTCGGCCCGAGCAACTCATCCAGGCGATCATGGACCTGCAAAACAAAATCCAACAAACCGGAACGCTCAACGGCACCGAATTCGATACCCGCACCCAACCCACCGGTCCGCAACCGTTCGACCGTGAAGAGATGTGGCGCATCGAAGACGCGGCGCTGCAATCGAAGGTGGGCGGGTTCGGCGTGTAACTTTGGAGTGCGGTGTGTCAGCACCGCTTTGGATCTTTTGTTTTCGCGGCGAAGCCACCTTTTTTCGTCATCACGCCTCCATGCAAATCCAAACAAAGCGGCTTTGCCGCAAACCAAAGCGGTGCTGACACACCGCACTCCAAAGTGGCCAATATGACTGAAATCCAACACTCCGCCGTTCTTCTTCTTTCCGAGCAATTCGGTCTCGACGCTTCGGCGTGGAGCCGGAATCGGGACAACGTGCGGGTGCGGGTGGACTCGGAGCGGGTGTTTGAGGTGCTCAAGTGCCTGAAGACGCTCGGTGGATTTGACATGCTGGTCGATATCACCGGCGTCGATGAGCTGGAGTACCCCAACGCGACCGATCGGTTCCGCGTTGTGTACTGCCTGCTCAACACGTCCACCGGCGAGCGGCTCATCGTGCTGACCTACGTCAACGATCCGCAGCCGACGTTGCCCTCGGCGTACCCGCTCTGGAAGGGAGCCGACTGGATGGAACGGGAAGTCTTCGACATGTTCGGCATCACCTTCACCGGCCACCCCGACCTCCGCCGCATCCTAATGCCCGAAGAATTCACCGAATACCCGCTCCGCAAAGATTACCCATTGCGCGGCCGAGGCGAACGCCACAATTTCCCGGTCATCACACGGGCGGAGAGCTGAACCGTAGGGTGGGTCGAGTCATCGAGACCCACCAGGATGATTGATTGGTGGGCCTCGATGACTCGACCCACTCTACGATTGAGGAATGATTGAAACATGCCGTTTGAAGTTTCTGATTTGTCGGCGGATGTGGATGCCGCTGCGGGCGAGTATGCCGACAAGGAGTATTTGTGGACGCTCAATTTCGGGCCGCAGCAT
>Ga0194131_10000829_pt1 | contig 53424 bp, 50 predicted proteins | sample TA2KigO120mmetaG_FD_148631 | JGI IMG/M metagenome (GOLD analysis project Ga0194131, IMG submission 148631) | Freshwater microbial communities from Lake Tanganyika, Tanzania - TA2015053 Kigoma Offshore 120m | ecosystem: Environmental > Aquatic > Freshwater > Lake | place: Tanzania: Lake...
AGCGTCGCCGCCAGCGGCAGCAGGCGTTCCGCGGCGTGCCGGCGAATCAGAAAAGTCAGCCACCCCGACACGGCGAATGCCAGGATGACGAAGAACCAGCGCTGCCAGCCGCCCGCGTCGGAGAGGAGGCTGAAGGCCGCGCCGGGGTTGTAGACGAACACCAGGTTGAGGAAGGACGTCAGCTCGATGCGCTGGCCAAGTTTGAGCGCGGAGACGACCCAGAACTTGGTCAGCTGGTCGAGGACGATGATGAGGCCGGACAGCCCCAGCCAAAAGGCGAATCTGCGCATGCGGCTACCCGTCATGCCCGCGGAAGCGGGCATCCATGGATTCCCGCCTTCGCGCGAATGACGCGCGCTCACGCATGACTTCTCGGCTCGCCCGCGCCGTGCAGGTTGGCGTCGCAGCGCCCGCACAGTTCCGGATGTTCGGAATTGACGCCGACGTCCTCGCGCCAGTGCCAGCAGCGCGGGCACTTGGCGTGCGCGCTGGGCGCGGCGGCGACGCCTTCGGCTGCGGCATCGGCGACCTTGACCACGTTCGCCTTCGAACAGATCAGCACCAGGCGCAGGTCGTTGCCGAGCCCGGCGAGCAGTTCGTGCTTCGCGCCGCTGGCACGGATCTCGACTTCGGCCTGGAGCGACGAGCCGATCCGGCCGGCCACGCGCAACTCCTCCAGCACCTTCGACACCTCGGCGCGCACCTCGCGGATCCGCTGCCACCGTGCCAGCAGGACTGACTCTTCCGCCGGCTCGGGCAGCGCGTGCCAGGTGGCCAGCATCACGCTGTCCTCCGGATCCTTCGCCAGGACTTGCCAGATCTCCTCGGCGGTGAACGTCAGCACCGGCGCCATCAGGCGGACGATGGCCTGCAGGATGTGCCACAGCGCGCTCTGCGCCGCACGGCGCGGCTTCGAGTCTGCGCCGGTGGTGTACAGGCGGTCCTTGAGGATGTCGAGGTAGAAGGCACCGAGCTCTTCCGAGCAGAAGCCTTGCAGCGCCTGCACGACGCGGTGGAATTCGTAGCGGCCGTAGTCGGCCGTCACCTGCTCCTGCAGGCGCCGCGTCAAGGCGAGCGCGTAGCGGTCGATCTCCAGCCACTCGGCCGGCGGCAGCATGTCCTGCGCCGGGTCGAAGTCGGCGGTGTTGGCGAGCAGGAAGCGCAGGGTGTTGCGGATGCGGCGGTAGCTTTCCACAACGCGCTTGAGGATCTCGTCGGAGATGGACAGCTCGCCCGAATAGTCGGTCGCCGCCACCCACAGGCGCAGCACCTCCGCGCCCAGCGTGTCGGACACCTTCTGCGGCGCAATGACGTTGCCCCTAGACTTCGACATCTTGTGACCTTGGCCGTCGACGACGAAGCCGTGCGTGAGCAGTCCGTCGTAGGGCGCGCGACCATCCAGCGTGCAGGCGGTGAGGAGCGAGGAATGGAACCAGCCGCGGTGCTGGTCGGAGCCTTCGAGATACAGATCGGCCGGCCACTTGCTCTCGCCGGTGTGGCTGCCGCGCAGCACCGTCCAGTGGGTGGTGCCGGAATCGAACCAGACGTCGAGCGTGTCGCGCATCTTCTCGTACTGCGCCGCCTCGGCGCCGAGCAGTTCGGCCGCATCCAGCCTGAACCAGGCGTCGATGCCCTCTTTTTCCACCCGCTGCGCCACCTGCTCGATCAATTCGGATGTGCGCGGATGCAGTTCGCCCGTCTCCTTGTGCAGGAAGAAGGGGATCGGCACGCCCCAGTTGCGCTGGCGCGAAACGCACCAGTCGGGCCGGTTGGCGATCATGGCGTGCAGCCGCGCCTGGCCCCAGTCGGGGAAGAACCGCGTCGCCTCCACCGCTGCCAGCGCCAATTCACGCAACGTTGTCTGTCTCGCTTCCGTCGCCGAAGGCGACGCAAACCGGTCGCCCCCTTCCCCGGGAAGGGGGCTGGGGGGAAGGTCGTTCTTTTGTCCGGCATGGACAGGGTGGGCCACCACCCTGTCCATGCCGACGAACCATTGCGAGGTCGCGCGGTAGATGATCGGCGTCTTGTGGCGCCAGCAGTGCATGTAGCTGTGGCTGATCCTGTTCGAGGCGAACAGGCTGCCCACCTCGCGCAGCTTCTCGATGATCGAGGCGTTGGCCTTCCAGACGTTCAGCCCGCCGAAGAAGGGCAGGCTCTCAATGAAGCGGCCGTCGCCCTGCACCGGGGTAAGGATCTCCTCGTTGCGCATGCCGTGGCGCTTGCAGGATTCGAAGTCCTCCAGGCCATAGGCCGGCGCGCTGTGCACCACGCCCGTGCCGGTGTCGAGCGTGACGTAGTCGCCGAGATACACCGGCGAATGGCGCTCGTAGAAGGGGTGGCGGAACTTCACCAGCGCCAGCGCCGCGCCCTGGCAGGCGCCGAGCACCGTGCCCTCGAGTCCATAGCGCGCCAGCGCCTGACCGCGCAGCTCCGCCGCCAGCACCAGCAGGCCGCGCGGCGTCTGCACCAGCTCGTAGGTGAACTCCGGATGCAGGTTGAGCGCCTGGTTGCCGGGTATGGTCCAGGGTGTCGTCGTCCAGATCACGGCGTAGCAGGGCCCCTCCGGCAGCGCGGAAACGCCGAAGGCGTGCGCGACGCGGCCGCGCTCGGCATCGTCGAGCGGGAAGGCGACGTCGATGGCGGGCGACTCCTTGTCCTGATACTCCACTTCCGCCTCGGCCAGTGCCGAGCCGCAGTCGAAGCACCAGTTCACCGGCTTCAGGCCCTTGAAGAGGAATCCGCGCTTGTAAATTTCGCCGAGGGCGCGGATCTCGTCGGCTTCGTTGCGGTAGGCCATGGTGAGATAGGGATCGTCCCAGTCGCCCAGCACGCCGAGGCGGATGAAGTCCTTCTTCTGCCGCTCGACCTGCTCGGCGGCGAAGGCGCGGCACAGCTCGCGCGCCTTGTCGGCCGGCAGGTGCTTGCCGTGCAGCTTCTCGATCTGGTGCTCGATGGGCAGGCCGTGGCAGTCCCAGCCCGGCACATAGGGCGCGTCGAAGCCGGCCAGCGTCTTCGAGCGGACGATGATGTCCTTGAGGATCTTGTTGACGGCATGGCCGATGTGGATGTCGCCGTTCGCGTACGGCGGACCGTCGTGCAACACGAAGCGCGGCCGCCCGGCGGACGCCTGGCGGATCTTCTGGTAGAGCCTGCGGCTCTGCCAGTCGGCGACCCATTGCGGCTCGCGTTTGGCGAGATCGCCCTTCATCGGGAAGGGCGTGTCGGGAAGGTTGAGGGTTTTCCGGTAGTCAGCCATGTTGTTCCGCCATCTGTGCGCGCAGCAGGGTGTGATGCGCCTTCGCATCCGTCACGTCGCGCGCAATCTGCGCCTGCAATGCCTCCAATGAATCGAATTTCGCCTCGTCGCGCAGCTTGTGCAGGAAGTTCACCCGCAGGTGAGCGCGATAAAGATCGCCTTCGAAATCGAAAATGTACACCTCCAGCGCCGGCTTGCCGGAGGAGCTCACCGTCGGCCGCACGCCGAGGCTGGCCACGCCCTCCAGCGGGCGCCCGGCGATGCCGTCCACCGTCACGACAAAGATGCCGGAGAGCGGCGCCCTCAGGCGCTTCAGCTGGATGTTGGCCGTGGCATAGCCGATCCTGCGGCCGAGCTTCTCGCCGTGGATGACGCGGCCGGAAATGCAGTAGGGGCGGCCGAGCAGGCGCTCGGCATGCTCCAGATCGCCGGCGTCGAGCGCCTCACGCACCGCCGAACTGGAGACGCGCTCGCCCTCGTGCACCAGGGTCTCCATCGCCTCGACGCCGAAGCCGTGTTCCCTTCCCGCCTGCTGCAGCAGAGCGAAGTCGCCCGTGCGGCCCTTGCCGAAGCGGAAATCGTCGCCGATCATCAGGTGGCGCACGCCGAGGCCTGACACGATGCGCTCGACGAAGGCATCGGCGGAGAGTGCCGCGAAGCGCTTGTTGAAGGCGCAGACATAAGCCTGGTCGACGCCGCATTCGGCCAGGAGTTGCAGCTTCTCGCGCAGGCTGGCCAGGCGCGCCGGCGCCGACTGCGGCGCGAAGAACTCGCGCGGATTCGGCTCGAAGGTCATCACCGCCGCCGGCAGGCCGGCCTGCTTGGCCAGCGCGGTCAGCTTCGCCAGCAGCGCGCGATGGCCGCGATGCACGCCATCGAAGTTGCCGATGGTGAGCACGGTCGAATGAGGGGCACGGGCGGGAATGCCTCGAAAGACCTGCACGGTGACGTAACTGTTTGCCGGGAAACGACGAATTATATCAGTCCAGGCGCACCAGCCTGGACTTCGCCAGAGGGGGATTTTTCGCGAAGTAGCCCTTGATGCCCCTGAGGATGGCCTCGGCCATCTTCTCCTGGTAGGCCTCGTCGGTGAGCCGCTTCTCCTCCTCCGGATTGCTGATGAAGGCGGTCTCGACGAGGATGGAGGGGATGTCCGGCGCCTTCAGCACGGCGAAGCCGGCCTGCTCGACATGCGGCTTGTGCAGGGTGTTGATGCCGCCCAGCTCGCCCAGCACCGCCTTGCCCAGCTTGAGGCTGTCGTTGATCGTGGCCGTCTGCGAGAGGTCCAGCAGGGTGCGCGCCAGGTGCGGATCCTTGTGGTCGAGATTCACGCCGCCGATCAGGTCGGCGGCGTTCTCGCGCTGCGCCAGCCAGCGCGCCGCCGAGCTCGAGGCGCCGTTCTCCGAGAGCACGAAGACCGAGGAGCCGCGCGCCGTCGGCTTGATGAAGGCGTCGGCATGCACCGAAACGAAGAGGTCGGCCTGCACGCGGCGCGCCTTGTGCACGCGGCTCTGCAGCGGAATGAAGAAGTCGCCGTCGCGCGTCAGCACGGAGCGCATGTTCGGTTCGGCATCGATCTTTGCCTTCAGGCGCCGCGCCACCTGCAGGGTGACGTTCTTCTCGTAGGTGCCGCCGCGGCCGATGGCGCCCGGGTCCTCGCCGCCGTGGCCGGGGTCGAGCACGATGGTGACCATGCGCGTGATCTCGGGCTGGCGCGGCTCCTTGCCGACTTCCCTCGCCGGCACTTTCTCCGGCTGCGTCTCGAGCTTCTCCAGCAGCGCGAGCAGCGGGTCGTCCGCCACGGTCGGATAGAGATCGAGCACCAGCCGGTGTCCGTACTCGCCGACGGGTTTCAGCATGAACACCTGCGGCTGTATCTCGGCCTTCAGTTCGATCACCAGCCGCACCACGCCCGGCCGGTTGCGCCCGGCGCGGATCAGCTTGATGTAGGGATCGGTCTCGGAGATCTTGCCCGGCAGGCTCGAGAGCACGCTGTTGAACTCGACGCCCTCGAGGTCGACCACCAGCCGCTCGGGATTCTTCACGACCTGGTGCGTGAAGGCGATCGGCTCGCGGTATTCGAGCGTCACGCGCGTGTAGTCGCGTGCCGGCCAGACGCGCACGGCAAGCACGCTGGTGGCGGCCTGTCCCACCGGGCTGACCAGCAGCGCCAGAGTGGCGCCGGCGGCTTTCAGGAAGTCGCGGCGCCGGAAATGCGAAGGCGATTCAGGCATGCGCGCCCCGCATCGGTGAGCGGAATGAATGCAGCGCGGCGTCCGGCGCCGTCGATCGAGAGTTGAATGCGCAGGTCGGCCGGGGCGAGGTAGCGCCCCGCCTTGTCGGGCCATTCGACGAGGCAGACCGCCCCGCCCTGAAAGTATTCGTCCAAGCCTGCATCCAGATATTCTTCCGGCTGGCTGAATCTATAAAAATCAAAGTGATGCAAGTTTAAACTAGAAATAGCATAAAGTTCAACCAGAGTAAAGGTCGGACTTTTCACATTTCCCAGCCAACCCAGGCCGCGCAACACCCCGCGCACGAGGGTCGTCTTGCCGCTGCCGAGGTCGCCCTCGAGCCAGATCACCAGCCCCGGCGCCAGGGCCGGCGCCAGACGGGCGCCCAGCGCCAGCGTGGCCGCTTCATCGGGCAGGGTCAGGCTATGATCCTCAGGATGCACAACGCGCGCTCCATCGATTGGGTTGAACTCGCCACGCAGATCAGACAGTGGGGACGGGATCTCGGTTTCGATGCGATCGGCTTCGCCGACACGTCGCTCGAGGCGGCTGAAGCCGAACTGCAGGCCTGGCTCGCCGCCGGTTACCAGGGCGAGATGGATTATATGGCAAGCCACGGCACGAAACGCTCGCGCCCGGCGGAGCTGGTGCCCGGCACCGCCAGCGTCATCTCCGCGCGCATGAACTACCTGCCGGAGGCGGCGCCGATGGAAGACGTGCTGGCCGACGGCACGCGCGCCGCCGTCTCGCGCTATGCCCTCGGCCGCGACTACCACAAGCTGTTGCGCGCGCGGCTGCAAAAGCTGGCGGCGCGCATCGAAGCCGAGATCGGCCCCTTCGGCCACCGCGTGTTCACCGATTCCGCCCCGGTGATGGAAGTTCCCCTCGCGGAAAAAAGCGGCCTCGGCTGGCGCGGCAAGCACACCCTGCTCATCCATCGCGAGGCCGGCTCGTATTTTTTTCTTGGCGAGATCTACGCCGAGTTGCCGTTGCCGCCCGACCGTCCGCAGGAGAATCACTGTGGCAACTGCCGCGCCTGCCTCGACATCTGCCCGACGCAGGCCATCGTCGCGCCCTACACGGTGGACGCGCGGCGCTGCATCTCCTATATCACCATCGAGCTGAAGGGAGCGATTCCCGTCGAGTTGCGGCCGCTCGTGGGCAACCGCATCTACGGCTGCGACGACTGCCAGCTCGCCTGCCCGTGGAACCGCTTCGCGCGCCGTACCGTGGAGACTGACTTTTCCGTGCGCCATGGACTCGATGCGGCGAGCCTGGTCGGGCTGTTCGCGTGGACCGCAGAGGAATTCAAGGCGCGCCTGGCCGGCAGCGCCATCCACCGCATCGGCCATGAACGCTGGCTGCGCAATCTCGCCGTTGCGCTGGGCAATGCGCCGACCTTGCCCGAGGTCGTCGCTGCGCTGCAATCACGCCGCGACCACCCCGCGGAACTCGTGCGCGAGCACGTTGCCTGGGCGCTGGCGCGTCACGGTTTCTGAGGCGGAACCCGGCGCCAAAGCACCAGCGCCAGCAAAGCAAGGCCGACGTAAACCACCGTGAACACCACGGGCGGGAAATCCCAGTAGAGCAGCCGGCCGATGAAGCCCGTCTCGCCGACCGTGCCGCCGCGCAAGGCGGCCTCCCACACCGTCAGCGGGCAGGCGAAGCCGGCCAGCGTCTCGAGGGCGACGAAGACGATCGCGCCGGCGTGCAGCAGGCGCAGGCGACGATGCCGCACCCAGCCCCAGCCCAGCGCGGCACCGAGCGGAATCAGCACGAAACCGGCCGTAATGAAGCCGGCGATGCAGAAGTGAACGAGTAGGAGGAGATCGGCCAGCATGCTCGCGCCGATCGGCAGGGTCTCAGGCGCCGGTCGCCACCGGCCGCGCCGGATCGGCGCACCACTCGCTCCAGGAACCGGGATAGAGCCGCGAGCCGGAAAGCCCTGCCACCTCCATCGCCAGCAGGTTGTGGCAGGCCGTCACGCCCGATCCGCAGGAGTGCACTGTCTCGGCCACGCCGCGCCCCGCCAGCAGCGCCTCGTATTCTCCGCGCAGTTGCTCGGCCGGCTTGAAGCGCCCGTCGGGCAGCAGGTTGTCCTTGAAGAAGCGGTTCACCGCCCCGGGAATATGGCCGGCGACGGGGTCGAGCGTCTCGTTCTCGCCGCGGAAGCGCTGCGGGTTGCGCGCATCGAGCAGGCGAATGCCGTCCCGTGCGGACTGACTTTCAACGAAGCCCGCGTCGACCGCCAGTTCCGGCCGCAAGCGCGGCACGAATACGGCATGCGGATGCTTCGACTCGGCGTCGGTCGTCTCGAAGCCGGCGGCTTCCCAGGCGTTGATGCCGCCGTCGAGCAGGGCCACGGCGTCGTGGCCGAGCCAGCGCAGCATCCACCACATGCGCACGGCGTAAGTCCCGCCGGCGTCGTCGTAGACCACCACCTGGGTGTCGTTGCCGACGCCCCACTCGCTCAAGCGGGCGGCGAAGCGCGCCGGATCGGGCAGCGGATGGCGGCCGGTCCTGCCGGTGATCGGCCCGGAGAGGTCGCGCTCGAGGTGGGCATAGACCGCCCCCGGGATGTGTACCTCGCGGTAGGCGAGCTCCCCGGCATGTGTCTTCACCAGGTCGAACGAACAGTCGAAGACGCGCCAGCGCGCATCGTGCAGGTGGTGCGCCAGGTCGGCGGCGCCGACCAGCGTGGAAAACGTCTTCATGCCTGCAGCCAGTCGCGCGCTTCCTGCTCGTCGTCGAAGACCTCGATGTCGGCATCGACGAAGGCCTGCGACAGCCAGGCGCTCCAGGTCACCCATTGCGAGTCGGTCAGCACGGCGATCCTGACGAAGTCGTGGCTGTGGGCGCGCGCGAATTTGATTTCCTCCCACGCCATGTCGAGGGTGAAATCCGCCATCTGGCGCAGATCGAACAGCAGGCTGACCGGCCCCTCGAACTTCACCTTGAAGTTAACCAGCTCCTCGAACTCCCTGTAGTCGGCGAGGGTGAATTCGCCATACACGGCGACGGTAACGAGTTTGTCCTTGTGGTCGGCGACGATCATGTCCTGCTCCCCTGTTTATCCGTTTCTACTATATCAATCCTGCCCGGCCGGCGCACGCGATTGGGCCGAGGCGGTCAGCCCGCTGGCGACGATGAGCCCGATGCCCAGCCAAGACGGCCAGGGCAGCACCTCGTCCCACAGCAGCATGCCGAACAGGCTGGCGAAGATCACCGTGCTGTAGGCCAGGCTGGCCGAAGCCAGCGTGCTGCCGCGCTTGTAGGCGCGCGTCATCGCCAGTTGCGCCAGCGCACCGAAGCCGCCCACGCCCAGCACCAGCAGGAGGCCGAAGCCGCCCGGCTCGTGCAGGGTCTGGCTGGCGATCAGCCAGGGCAGGCCGATCAGCGTCGATGCCAGCGAGAAATAGAACACCGTGCGCCATTCGGGCTCGCCCAAGCGGCCGAGCTGGCGCACGTTGAAATAGGCCATGCCGGCACCCAGGCCCGAGGCCAGCGCCGCCAGCCCGCCCAGCCACTGCTCGGACGCGAAGCTCGGACGCAGCAGCAGGGCGACACCGGACAGGCCGAGCGCCAGCGCCAGATAGAGCGTGCCGCGCACGCGCTCGCCCGCCCACCAGGCCAGGATCAGGGCGAGGAACAGCGGCGAAGTGTAGTTGAGCGTCACCGCCGTCGCCAGCGGCAGCACGCTGATCGAAAAGAAGTACAGGATCAGGGAGACGGAGCCGGTGAGGCCGCGCCAGAAGTGGGCGCGCCAGTGCGGCGTGGCGAGCGGCAGGCGGCGCAGCCGGACGAAGATCCACAGGCCGAGCAGCGCGATGGCGCCGCGGTAGAACACCAGTTCGGCGGCGGAGAACAGGCCGGCGCCGAGCTTGACGCAGACGCCCATGCAGGCGAACAGTGCGCTCGCCGCGATCATCCAGAGGGATTGCATCAGAGATGGGGTGCCAGCTCCCGCAGCAGGAATTCGTGGAAGTGCTGCATGCCGTCCTCCATGGGCGACTGGTAGGGGCCGGCCTCCGAGCGTCCTTCCATGAGCAGGGCGCGCCGGCCGCGCTCGATGCGGCGGCAGATCTCGTCGTCCTCGCGCGCCGTCTCGAGGTAGGCCTCGCGCTCGGCATCGGCGAAGTCCGGCGCCTCGCGCAGGATGTCCTCGGGGTAATAGAACTCGAGCAGGCTGGTGGTGTGCGTGGGCGAGCGCGGAATGGCAATGCTCACCACCAGCGCATGGGGATACCACTCCACCATGATGTTCGGGTAGTACATGAACCAGATGCCGCCGTGGCGCGGCAGCCGCTCGCCGTCGCGGCCGATCACGGCGCGATGCCAGCGCTCGTAGACGGGCGAACCGGGCTTCTGCAACTGCTGGTTGATGCCCACGGTCTGCACCGACCAGTGCGCGCCGAAGGTCCATTTCAGCTCATTCAGGTCGACGAAATGCGAGAGGCCGGGATGGAAGGGCGCGACGTGATAGTCCTCAAGGTACACCTCGACGAAGGTCTTCCAGTTGACCGGATATTCGTCGACGACGATGCGGCCGAGGCGCCAATCGGCCCGCTCGAACTCCTCGGCGAAACCGACGCCTGCCAGATCGGCCGACGGGTCGCGCGGCCCGTCGAAGAGCAGGCCGCGCCAGTTCTGCACGGCGTGCTTGTCGAGGTACAGGCAGGGATTCTCGGAAAAGCGCGGCGCGCCGAGCAGCCGGCCCTGGCGGTCGTAGACCCAGCGGTGCACCGGGCAGACGATGTGGCGGGCGTTGCCGCGGCCTTCCAGCATGATGGCCTGGCGGTGGCGGCAGATGTTCGACATCAGCTCGATGCCGTTCTCGTTCCTCACCAGCATGCGCGCATGGTCGAGCCAGGCCAGCGTCTGGTAGTCGCCGGCCTCGGGCACCATGCCGGCGTGTCCGAGATAGCGCGGCCCCGGCCGGAAAAGCCATTCCTGTTCGAGTACGTAAATGCACGGATCGGAGTACCAGGCCACGGGCGGCTGGGTCGCCGCAATAGTCAGTTCCTGCGGTACGGCGGAGCGGGTCATGCAGTCTGGCGCAGCAAGGAATGAGGCGTCTGGATGCGTGTCCGGGAGTATATCGCAGACGCTGGGTTATCTATCGGTTATCATTGCGTTTTGCGCAGAATGCCCTATGAGTCCGGCAGACGCCCCGCCCGCCCCCTCCTTCGAAGCCGCCCTGGCCGAACTGGAATCCATCGTGCAGAACATGGAGTCCGGCAAGCTGAGCCTGGAGGAGTCGCTTGCCGCATATCAGCGCGGTGCGGTGCTGCTCAAGCATTGCCAGAGCGCGCTGGCCGCCGCCGAGCAGAAGATCCAGGTGCTGGAGTCGGGTGAATTGCGCGACCTGCCAGGCTCGCCGGAATAGCTTTCCCCATGGATTTCCAGAACTGGATGACTGCCGTGCAGCAGCGCACCGAACGCGCGCTCGAGCGCCTGCTGCCCGGCCCGGACATCGCGCCGCAGCGCCTGCACCGCGCCATGCGCTACGCCACGCTGGGCGGCGGCAAGCGCGTGCGCCCGCTGCTCTGCCATGCCGCCGGCGAACTGGCCGGCGCCGACCCGGCGCGCCTCGACATCGCCGGCTGCGCGGTCGAGATGATCCATGCCTACTCCCTGGTGCACGATGACCTGCCCTGCATGGACGACGACGTCCTGCGCCGCGGCAAGCCGACCTGCCACGTCGAATACGACGAGGCCACGGCCCTGCTGGTCGGCGACGCCCTGCAGTCGCAGGCCTTCCATCTGCTCGCCGACCACGTGCTCGCCGACGAGCCGAGCAACCAGCTCGACATGATCCGCCTGCTGGCGCAGGCCGCCGGCTCGCGCGGCATGGCCGGCGGCCAGATGATCGACATCGAGGGCACCGGCCAGCACTTGAGCCGCACCGAACTGGAATTCATGCACGTACACAAGACCGGTGCGCTGATCCGTGCGGCGATCCTGCTCGGCGCCCGTTGCGGCATGCCGCTGCCCGAGGAGGAACTGGCGCGGCTCGACCATTTCGCCAAGCGCGTCGGCCTGCTCTTCCAGGTGATCGACGACATCCTCGATGCCGAGGGAGCCACCGCCACGCTGGGCAAGACCGCCGGCAAGGACGCCGCCCAGGGCAAGGCCACCTACGTCAGCGCCATGGGCCTTGCCGAGGCGCGCGAGATGGCGGAATCGTTGCGCGCGGAAGCGCGCACGGCCATCGAAGCCTTCGGCGAACGCGGCCGCCGCCTGCATGATCTGGCCCACTTCATCGTCACCCGCAAGTTCTGAGTTCCGTTCGATGTCCGCCTACCCCCTGCTCGACACGATCAACGACCCTGCAGATCTGCGCAAGCTGGAGCGCAAGCAACTGCCCCAACTCGCCCGGGAACTGCGCGAATTCCTCATCGAATCCGTGTCGAAGACCGGCGGCCACCTCTCCTCGAACCTCGGCACGGTGGAACTGACCATCGCCCTGCATTACGTCTTCGACACGCCGGAGGATCGTCTCATCTGGGACGTCGGCCACCAGACCTACGCCCACAAGGTGCTCACCGGCCGGCGTGCCGGCATGGCCAAGCTGAGGATGCTCGGCGGCGTCTCGGGCTTCCCGCGCCGCGACGAGAGCCCCTACGACACCTTCGGCACGGGACACTCCTCCACCTCGATCTCGGCGGCGCTGGGCATGGCGATCGGCGCGCGCGACCGAGACGAGCCGAGGCACGTCGTCGCCGTCATCGGCGACGGCGCCATGACCGCCGGCATGGCCTTCGAGGCGCTCAACAACGCCGGCGTGGCGGACGCCAACCTGCTCGTCATCCTCAACGACAACGACATGTCGATCTCGCCGCCGGTGGGCGCGCTCAACAAGTACCTGGCGCGGCTCTTCTCCGGCCACGCCTTCAACGCCGCGCGCCGCGCCGGCGAGAAGGTGCTCGGCGTCTCGCCCTCGCTGCTGGAATTCGCCAAGCGCACCGAGGAGCACATCAAGGGCATGGTCACGCCGGGCACCCTGTTCGAGGAGTTCGGCTTCAACTACATCGGGCCCATCGACGGCCACGATCTCGATTCGCTGGTGCCGACGCTGAAGAACATCGCCGAGCTGAAGGGACCGCAGTTCCTCCATGTCATCACCAAGAAGGGCCAGGGCTACAAGCTGGCCGAGGCCGATCCCGTGCTCTACCACGGCGTGTCGAAGTTCGACAGCGAGAACGGCATCCGGCAGGGCAAAGGAGGAAGCAAGCTCACCTACACCCAGATCTTCGGCGACTGGCTGTGCGACATGGCGGCGCAGGACGCGCGCCTCGTCGCCATCACCCCGGCGATGAAGGAGGGCTCGGGCATGGTGCGCTTCGCCGAGGAGCAGCCGCGGCGCTTCCACGACGTCGGCATCGCCGAGCAGCACGCACTGACTTTTGCCGCCGGGCTCGCCTGCGAAGGAGTGAAGCCGGTGGTGGCGATCTACTCGACCTTCCTGCAGCGCGCCTACGACCAGCTCATCCACGACATCGCCCTGCAAAACCTGCCGGTAATGCTGGCCATCGACCGCGGCGGCCTGGTCGGCGCCGACGGCGCCACGCACAACGGCAGCTTCGACCTCTCCTATCTCGCCTGCGTGCCGAACATGGTGGTCATGGCCCCGGCCGACGAAAACGAGTGCCGGCAGATGCTCACCACCGCCTTTCTGCACGAAGGGCCAAGCGCCGTGCGCTATCCGCGCGGCCACGGACCGGGCGTGGCGCCGCAGCAGGCGCTCGAACCGCTGCCGCTGGGCAAGGGCGAGCTGCGCCGCTCGGGTTTGCGCATCGCCCTGCTCGCCTTCGGCAACCTGCTTGCTCCGGCGCTCGAGGCAGGCGACATCCTGAATGCCAGCGTCGCCAACATGCGCTTCGTCAAGCCGATCGACCGCACGCTCCTGAGGGAGCTCGCCTTCGCTCACGAACTGCTGGTGACGGTCGAGGAGAACGTGGTCATCGGCGGCGCCGGCAGCGAGGTGGCGCGCGTCCTCGAGGAAATGGGTCTCGACGTCCGGCTGCTGCGTCTCGGCCTCCCCGATCGATTCACCGAGCACGGCGATTCCTCCCTGTTGCTGGCGCAACTCGGGCTCGACGGCAAGGGCATCGCCGAAAGGGTGAAACAGGCAATACTTGAGTGATTCTGTCGGGAATGATAGGATGCGTCGAAAAGAGAACGCCAACAGACGCACCCGACCCCGAGAGAGCACCATGAACATGAACGATTCGACCATGGCCATACCCGACGTCCAAGGCTCCGCCGACACCCGCCAGCTGGCCATCGACAAGGTCGGCATCAAGTCGATCCGCCATCCCGTCAAGGTGATGGACAAGAGCGGCGGCGTGCAGCACACCATCGCCGTCTTCAACATGTACGTCGGGCTGCCCCACAACTTCAAGGGCACGCACATGTCGCGCTTCGTCGAGATCCTCAACAGCCACGAGCGCGAGATCTCCGTCGAGAATTTCGAACCGACGCTGCGCGAGATGGTGAAGCGGCTCGATGCCGAGACCGGCCACATCGAGATGAGCTTCCCTTACTTCATCCTGAAGCAGGCGCCGGTGTCCGGCGTGCAGAGCCTGATCGACTACGAGGTCACCTTCGTCGGCGAGATCCACGAGGGCGGCAAGTATCGCTTCACCATGAAGGTCGTCGTGCCGGTCACCAGCCTGTGCCCCTGCTCGAAGAAGATCTCCGAGCGCGGCGCGCACAACCAGCGTTCCCACGTCACCGTCACGGCGAGCACCAACGATTTCGTCTGGATCGAGGAACTGGTGCAACTGGTGGAAAGCCAGGCCTCCTGCGAGCTCTACGGCCTGCTCAAGCGGCCGGACGAGAAGTACGTCACCGAGCGCGCCTACGACAACCCGAAGTTCGTCGAGGACATGGTGCGCGACGTCGCCGCCCTGCTCAACCGGGAAAAGCGGATCGACGACTACGTGGTGGAGTCGGAAAACTTCGAGTCCATCCACAATCACTCCGCCTACGCCCTCATCGAACGCAACAAGCTCGCCGGCTGAGTGCCGGCCGCCGAAAGACAAACGGGGCGCCGCGGCGCCCCGTTCCGTTTCAGCCTCTCCCGCCTTACTGCGCGTCGGACTTGCCGGAAGCTTCGAGCTTCTCGCGAATGCGCGCCGACTTGCCGGAACGGCTGCGCAGGTAGTACAGCTTGGCGCGGCGCACATCCCCCTTGCGCTTCACCTCGATGCTGGCGATCAGAGGGGAATAGGTCTGGAAGGTGCGCTCGACACCCTCGCCCGACGATATCTTGCGCACCGTGAAGGCCGAGTTCAGGCCGCGGTTGCGCTTGCCGATGACGACGCCCTCGTAGGCCTGGACCCGCTTGCGCTCGCCTTCGACGACGTTCACATTGACGACGACCGTGTCGCCGGGCGAAAAGTCGGGAATGTTCTTGCCGAGACGGGCGATTTCTTCCTGCTCGAGTTGCTGGATGAGATTCATTGCTTGCTCCTGAGTCAAATGGCCGGTGGCCTTGCGCGCAGAGCAGGCCTCGGCCTGGTGCGCACGGTTTATCGTCAAACACTCCTGCTACTGCTTCACCTGCTCCCGCTTGAATTCCTCCAGCAGGGTCATTTCCTCGCCGCTCAACCGCCTGCGCTCGATCAGTTCGGGGCGGCGCAGCCAGGTGCGGCCCAGCGCCTGCTTCAGCCGCCAGCGCCGGATGTCCGCATGATGGCCGGAGAGGAGAACCGGCGGCACCGCCATCCCTGCGTACGTCTCCGGCCGCGTGTAATGCGGGCAATCGAGCAGCCCGTCGGCGAACGATTCCTCGACTGCGGAATCGGCGTCGTTGAGCGCCCCCGGCACTTGCCGCACGACCGCATCGATCAGCGCCATCGCCGCGATCTCGCCGCCGGAGAGGACGAAATCGCCCAGCGATATCTCCTCGTCCACGCAGCGCGCGATGAGCCGCTCGTCAATCCCTTCGTAACGGCCGCAAAGCAGGATCGGGCCCTCGCTCGCCGCCATCTCCAGCACCCGCCGATGCGTCAGCGGCCGGCCCTGCGGCGACAGGTACGCCACCTGCGCGCCGGGCCGGCTTTCCCTTGCCGCCGAGATCGCCTTTTCGAGCGGCTCGGCCAGCATCACCATGCCGGGGCCGCCGCCGTAGGGCCGGTCGTCCACCGTGCGGTAGTTGTCCGTCGCGTAATCGCGGGGATTCCACAGCTTCAGGCGCCACAATCCCTGCTCGCGCGCACGCCGCGTGATGCCATGCTCGGACACGGCGGCGAACATCTCGGGAAACAACGTGACGACATCGAAGGCGACGCTCACCAGTCCGCCCCCCAGTCGACCCGTATCCAGCCTGCGGCCACATCCACTTCCTTGACCACCGCCGCCACGAAAGGCATCAGTTGCCGGGTGCCCGACTCGCCGCGCACATCGAGCACCTCGTGCGCGCCGGCCCTGACCAGTTCGGCCACGCGGCCGAGATGCTCACCCGATTCGTTCACCACTTCCAGGCCGATCAGATCGGCCCAGTAGTATTCGTTTTGTTCCGGCTTCGGCAGCGCTTCGCGAGGCGCCCCAAGATACATGCCGGTCAGCCGCAGGGCCGCGTTGCGGTCGCCAACGCCCTCGAAGCGGGCCACCAGGCCCTTGCCATGCGGCTTGCATTCCGCCAGGACTTTCGCCTGCCACGCCGCGTCCGCCGCATTCTCCTCAGCCGCCAGCCACCAGCGCGGCATTTCCGACAGCGACCGGAGATCGTCCCCGAAGAGCTGGACCTTCACCCAGCCGAGAATGCCGTATGGGGCGGAGATGCGCCCCAGGACAATCATGCCTGTTTCAGGCTGCGGCCTTGGCTGCGAACTGCTTGACCAGCCGCGCCACCGTCGGGGACAGCTGCGCGCCCTTGCCGGTCCAGTGCTCGATGCGCTGCATGTCGACACGCAGCCCCTGCTCCTTCTCCCCGGCGACCGGATTGTAGTAGCCGACGCGCTCGATGCAGGCGCCATCGCGGCGCTTGCGTGAATCGGTGACGACCATGTTGTAGAACGGGCGCTTCTTGGCGCCGCCACGGGCAAGTCGAATGACGACCATGTGTATGACCCTTGATGGAGATCGATAAACTTCCGCAGCCGTTCTGCCGCCCTTGGCGATCAAGCCGCCGCGGAAGCGAAAAGGGCTGCATCTTAATGGAAAATTTCCGGAAAAACAAGCACAAGACGCATCTGCGCGCGGAGCGCCACGCCCCTTGTCCGGACAGGCGATTGCTCTACAATGAACCCTTGTCCATGGCCTCGGCACACAGATCCCAGGCCGCCAATCAGCCCGCCAAGAAACCTTGACACGCACCATCTCATCGCGCCATCCGAGGCCCGCCGAGGACATATCCCAGGTGCTGGATTGGCTCGCCTCACCGATCCCCGACGATGCCGCACAAGACCTGGCCCAGTTGAGCGGGGAACTCGCTGCGCTGGGCCGAGCCCGGCTGGAGGAGGCCCATTTCCACCGCATCCTCGACCTGTTCTACGATCGCACCCTCCGTCTGTCCCACACCCTGAAATCGGATCTGTGCGAAGCCTCGCTCCCCCTGGGCAAGGAAATGCGGGCCATGGCCGCCCTGCTGATTACCGCCTGCCTTGGGCTGGCCGCCGGTTATGAACGCGTGCTGGTGGGTGCCGATCGCCTCGCCCACAGCAAGCGGCGCCAACCGGCCACGGTCGCCGCACGCGCGCTGCGCGGCCTGGCCGAAGCCCTGGAAGTCAGTTACATGATTGCCGGCCCGCCGCCGCCCGACTTGTGGCACAGGGCGCACGTCCTGGCCAAGGCGGCCAAGAGCCACTTCGAGCCGACCGCCACCGTGATACCGGGCATCAGCCTGGATGTGGAAAAAATCTACAAGGGCCTGCTCGCCCTCGCTGCGGCACAGCCGGAAGGCTTCTCGCCGCGCGAAATCGCCCTCGCCGGCGATTACCTGGCCCAGTTCTCCGCCGCGGTCAGCCTGCTGCCCGCACCGCAGGAAGAAGATGCCTGGTATTGGGTCGATGCCAGCCGGGACATGGGGCCGGTGCCGCCCAATCGGCGCATCCCGCCCAATCATGGCGACCTGCTGTACTGTTCCTTCCAGTTGCTCTCCCGGCTGCTGGGCGAACAGGTGTCTGCCCTGGAAGCCGGCATGCCCGCCGGCAATCTGCGCCTGCCCGAGCGCGCCGCGGGCCAGGGAGGCATCGCCGCCTTGAAGCGCCTGCAGGCCCACTGGGCTCAGCCGCCGCATCGCCACCACGCGCGGCGCGCCAACAACTATCGCGCCCAGATCTGCATCGGCTTGTCCGAACTCTGGCACCTGCTCGAACACGGGGACGCGCCCGAAGGCATAGAGGCCGGCGAACAGGGCATGACGGAATGGATGGTCCTCAACGAAAGCCCGTCCGGCTATGCCGTGATGCACGTGGCCGGCAAGGTGGCGGGCCTGTTGCCCGGCAGCGCCATCGCGCTGCGGCCGGCGGCGGACAAACCCTGGAGCATCTGCGTGGTGCGCTGGATGAAAAGCGAGAACCCCGAGCATATCGAACTGGGTCTCGAACTGGTCTCCCCCTCGGCCCGCTCGGTGCAACTCATTTTCCGCAACAACGATCCTTCGCAGCAACCCACGCCCGGGCTGCTGCTGCCCGCCATCCCCGCCCTGCGCGAGCACGCGGCCGTGCTGGCGCCTTCCGGCGCCTACGGCGCGCGCCGCTTCTTCATCGTGTCGGGGAATCACCGGACCCGCGTCATGCAGGGACGCCTGCTCAGCCTCGACCTGCAGACAGGCGCGGTCGAGCTGTTCCAGTTCGAGCCGGATCCCTATCCGATGTAATCAGCGGCGTTGCGCCGGCATCTCTCCCAGCACCGCCGTCGCCAACGCTCCGCCCAGCACCACCAGCCAGGACAGATAGAGCCAGACCAGAAGGATTGGCACGGTGGCGAAGGCGCCATAGATCAGCGTGTAGTTGGGCACCAGCGAGACATACAGGCTGAAGCCGCGCTGGATCAGGGCGAAGCCCAGCGCTGCGACCAGGCCGCCGAGAACGGCATGCAGCGGCGCCACGGCGCGATTGGGCATGGCGAAATAGATCCAGCCGCACAAGGCCGCCAGCAGCAGCACCGGAAGCGTCTTGAGGAGGAGATCAGTGATCCATTTCGGCTCGTTCACGAGACCGAGCGACGCCGTCAGCAGATACGTCGCCGCCGCGATGCACGCGCCCAGCACGACCGGCCCGAGGACCAGCCCCGCCAGGTAGATCAGGACGCGCCTGAGGAGGGGGCGCGGCTGCTTCACGCGCCAGATCAGGCCGAACACGCGATCGATGGAAAACATCAGCAACATGGCCGTCATGACCAGCATGACCGTGCCCAGCGCCGTCAGCCGTCCGGTTTTGTGTGTGAACTGCAGGGCATAGGCCGCAATCACCTTGCCGGCCTTGTCCGGCAGCAGATTGGCAAGCAGGAAACTGCGCAACGTCGTGCCCAGTCCGGAAAACAGGTCGAAATGCGAGATCAGCGCCAGCGAGACGGTCAGCAGCGGCACCAGCGCCAGCAGGGTCGTGAATGCCAGGCTGGCCGCCGCCTGCGCGCATCGCTCCTCGCGAAAACGCCTCACGCAGCGCATCAGGAAGTCGGGCAAAGGGCCGACCAGGCGCATACGAACGATCCATTCAGATAGTATGCGGCGATTCTACCGGAAGCCTCCGTGACCGCCCTTCCGCGACCGTATCGTCTTCTGGCCGCCTGCGCCTGGGCGCGGTGGGCTATGCCCGTGCCGCCAGGTCCGCCGAGGCGAATTGCGACTGGCCGCAGTTGTTGAAGCAGGCGACCCAGCCCGGCTGAACGCACTGCGCGCAATGTCGATAGCCCGTGGCTTCGTAAGCGGCTGCGGCCGGCGCCGGAAGCTCCTGCCGGCAATCCGACTTTCCGCATCCGCTCTAGACACAGCCGTCCCACTTCCGCGCCTGCTCGAGGGTGAAATGGCGGCTGAACATGCCGGAACCGAACAAGTGGGGGACGTGTTCAGCGCAATCTGTCAGACGCAGCGCTATGCCGACACGGCCAGATCGAGCCCGCTTTCTCCGGGCATGGGCACGTCCAGCACGGCAATGTCCGGACGTTCCAGATTGATGATCCGCTTCGCTTCCTCGGCGCTGGCACAGGCCTGCACGTCATAACCTGCCTGCTCCAGTCCTTTCGACAGTGTTGCCAGGACCAGCCGATCGTCGTCGACCAGCAGGACTTTTCGCGCGGTTGTCGTTTGCTGTATCAATTGCCTCTCCATCCAGGGCGAATGGGGGAGCAGCGGCGGGTCGGGCACGCTGACGACTTCTTCAGCACCCCTTCCGGAATATGGCAATAGCCCTGCTCCGAAAGGGGTCGAGACATGCGCCTTAAACCTGAGGATTGACCTTTTCCGGCTTGGACACGAGCTTGTTGAGGGCGTTGATGTAAGCCTTGACCGAAGCGACGATGATGTCGGTATCGGCCCCTTGGCCATTCACCACCCGCCCGTTCTTGGCCAGGCGGACGGTCACTTCGCCCTGGGCGTCCGTGCCGCCGGTAATGCTGTTCACGGAAAACAGCAGAAGTTCGGAACGGCTCGACGCAATGCCCTCTATCGCCTTGAACGAGGCATCCACCGGCCCGTCGCCGTCCGCCTCGGACTGACTTTCGGCGCCACCCACCGCCAGGGTGAGGCACGCGTGCGGCGTCTCGCCGGTTTCCGAGGCCACGCGCAGGCTGATCAGCTTGTAATGCTCCTTCGCCGGCGTCACCGCCTCGTCGGACATGAGGGCCTGCAGGTCCTCGTCGAATATCTCGTGCTTCTTGTCGGCCAGTTCCTTGAAACGGGCGAAGGCCTGGTTCAACTGCTCCTCGCTCTCGAACTCGATGCCGAGATCGGCCAGCCGCGTCTTGAATGCGTTGCGGCCGGAATGCTTGCCCAGCACCAGCTTGTTCTGGGACCAGCCGACATCCTGGGCGCGCATGATTTCGTAGGTTTCGCGGTGCTTGAGCACGCCGTCCTGGTGGATGCCCGACTCGTGGGCGAAGGCGTTGGCGCCGACGATGGCCTTGTTCGGCTGCACCGGGAAGCCGGTGATGCTGGACACCAGCTTGGAGGCCGGCACGATCTGGGTCGTGTCGATGCGCGTGTTGCAACCGAAGATGTCCTGGCGCGTGCGCACCGCCATGACGATCTCCTCGAGCGCCGCGTTGCCGGCGCGCTCGCCGAGTCCGTTGATGGTGCACTCCACCTGGCGCGCGCCTTCCATCACCGCCGCCAGCGAATTGGCCACGGCCAGGCCGAGGTCGTTGTGGCAATGCACCGACCAGACCACCTTGTCGGCGCCGGGCACGCGCTCGCGCAGCTTGCGAATGGTGGTCGCGAACTGGCCGGGCACGTTGTAGCCGACGGTGTCGGGCACGTTGAGCGTCCTCGCCCCTGCCCTGATCACGGCCTCGAAGATGCGGCAGAGGAAATCCAGTTCGGAGCGGCCGGCGTCCTCGGCGGAAAATTCGATGTCGTCGGTGTATTCTCGCGCCCATTGCACCGCTTTCACCGCCTGCTCGACGACCTGGTCGGGCGCCATGCGCAGCTTCTTCTCCATGTGGATCGGACTGGTGGCGATGAAGGTGTGGATGCGACCCGACCGGGCCGGCCGGATCGCCTCGCCGGCGCGGCGGATGTCGTTCTCGTTGGCGCGCGCCAGCGAACACACCGTCGATTCGCGGATGGTCTGGGCGATGGTATGGATGGCATCGAAATCCCCCGGCGAGGCGGCAGCGAAGCCGGCCTCGATGACGTCGACGCGCATGCGCTCCAGTTGGCGCGCCACGCGCAACTTCTCTTCCTTGGTCATGGAGGCGCCCGGGCTTTGCTCGCCGTCGCGCAGGGTCGTGTCGAAAATCACCAAGTGGTCGCTCATGTTCGTCTCCGAATGGGATGTGTCAAAGTCGATCGGGGGTTATGCCCTCGTCGGCCGGGTACCGCTCAAATTGTGGTCGGGGGTATTTAGCGCGCGCGGCGCAGCAGCGGGCGCGCCAGCAGCAGGCCGCCGAGAAGGAGTGTTGCCGTCAGGATCATTGCCATCTGAAGCATGGCCAGACTATAGCCAGATTCCGACGGAGCCGCAAGAGGGGTCAGACGGCGGTCCTGCGCCGCTGCAGCCAGCCCCAGACGGCCATGACATAGCCGGAAAAAGCGTAGCAAAGGAACAGGGCGAAAAGAATGCCGGGCGGATAGCTGGAAACGAGGATGAAGAACAGCACGATGGCCAGCACGACGATGAAGGGGACGCTGCGCCGCAGGTTGATGTCCTTGCCGCTGTAGTAGCGGAAGTTGCTGACCATGGTGATGCCGGCGAAGAGGGTCAGCGCCCAGGCGTACCAGTGCACTTCCTCCCCGGTGTAGTTGAGGTCCATCAACACCCAGACGAAGCCGGCGATCAGGGCCGCCGCCGCCGGGCTGGGCAGACCCTGGAAGAAGCGCTTGTCCACGACCTCGATGTTGGTATTGAAGCGCGCCAGGCGCAGCGCAGCGCAGACGCAATAGACGAAGGCGGCGATCCAGCCCCACTTGCCCATGCCCTTCATGGCCCATTCGAACATCACCAGGGCCGGCGCCACGCCGAAGGAGACCATGTCGGAGAGGGAGTCGTACTCGGCGCCGAAGGCGCTCTGCGTGCGCGTCAGGCGCGCCACGCGGCCGTCCAGCCCGTCCATGATCATGGCGATGAAGATCGCCACCGCCGCCTGCTCGAAGCGGTCGGTCATGGCCTGGACGATGGCGTAGAAGCCGGCGAACAGCGCCGCGGTCGTAAACAGGTTGGGCAGGATGTAGATGCCGCGCCGTCTCAACTCGGGGTTGACCAGCGCTTTGCGGGGGCGGAAGGCGGGCATGGCCCTATTCTAGCCGACGAACGGTTCAGGGCAATTCGGCCAGGATCGTGGCGGAAGCCGACACCTTGTCGCCGATGGTCACTTTCGGTTGCGACGCGGGCGGCAGATAGACATCGACGCGCGAACCGAAGCGGATGAAACCGTAACGCTGGCCGCGGGCGAGCCGGTCGCCTTCCTTCACGTAACAGAGAATGCGCCGGGCGATGAGGCCGGCCACCTGGACGCTGGTGACATCCTGACCCTGCGGTGTACGCAGCCAGACGGCATTGCGCTCGTTCTCCAGCGACGCCTTGTCCAGCGCGGCGTTGAGGAAGCTGCCGGCGTGGTACCAGCGTCCCTTCACCTCGCCGTCGACCGGGCTGCGGTTGGAATGCACGTTGAAGACGTTCATGAAGACGCTGATCTTCAGCGCCTCGCGGTCGACATAAGGATCGCGCGTCTTCTGGATGGCGACGATGCGGCCGTCGGCCGGCGAGAGCACGTCCCGCGCCGAGCCGGGAATCGGCCGCGCCGGGTCGCGGAAGAACTGCAGGACGAACAGTGTCCAGACCCACAGCGGTGCCGACCAACCCCAGCCGACGAAAACGCCGACCGCCACGGCGGCGGCAACGGAGGCCGCCAGGAAGGGCCAACCTTCCCTGGCGACGAGCGGATGCGGGTAGGACGGGGACGGCACTAGTTTTTCGTCTGGTCGACCAGCTTGTTCTTCTTGATCCACGGCATCATGTCGCGCAGCTTGGCACCCACCTGCTCGATCGAATGGGCGGCCATGTTGCGGCGCGAGGCCAGCAGCGTCGGCGCGCCGGCGCGGTTCTCCAGGATGAACTCCCGGGCGTACTGGCCGGTCTGGATCTCCTTCAGGATGCGCTTCATCTCGGCCTTGGTCTGCTCGGTGACGATGCGCGGGCCGCGCGTGATGTCGCCGTATTCGGCGTTGTTCGAGATGGAGTAGCGCATGTTGGCGATGCCGCCCTCGTAGATGAGGTCGACGATCAGCTTCACTTCGTGCAGGCACTCGAAGTAGGCCATCTCGGGAGCATAGCCGGCCTCGACCAGGGTCTCGTAGCCGTTCTGGATGAGTTGCGTCAGGCCGCCGCACAGCACCACCTGCTCGCCGAAGAGGTCAGTCTCGGTCTCCTCGCGGAAGGTGGTCTCGATGACGCCGCCGCGCGTGCCGCCGTTGGCCGCGGCATAGGACAGCGCGATGTCGCGCGCCTTTTTCGAAACGTTCTGATGCACGGCGATGAGCGAGGGCACGCCGCCGCCGGCGACGTAGGTCGAGCGCACCAGGTGGCCGGGGCCTTTCGGCGCGATCATGATGACGTCGAGATCGGCGCGCGGCTGCACCTGGCCGTAGTGGATGTTGAAGCCGTGGGCGAAGGCCAGCGCCGCGCCCTTCTTGATGTTCGGCTCGATGTCCTCGCGGTACACCTGGCCGATGTTCTCGTCCGGCAGCAGGACCATGACGAGATCCGCGCCCTTCACCGCCTCGCCCACCGCCTTCACGGTGAGTCCCGCCTTCTTCGCCTTGTCCCAGGAGCTGCCGCCCTTGCGCAGCCCGACAGTGACCTTGACGCCCGAATCGTGCAGGTTGAGGGCGTGGGCATGGCCCTGCGAGCCGTAGCCGACGATGGTGACCTTCCGGCCCTTGATGAGCGAGAGGTCGGCGTCCTTGTCGTAATAGACTTTCATAACATTCCTTTCAAGCAAAAGTCGGTCCGCCCGATACGGCGAGAATAAAAAGAGTTCAGACCTTCAGCACACGGTCGCCACGACCGATGCCGCACACTCCGGTCCTGACGGTTTCCAGGATCAGCGAGGGGTCGATGGCCTCGATGAACGAGTCGAGCTTGGCGGTGTTGCCGGTCAGTTCGATGACGTAGGTGGACTCGGTGACGTCGATGATGCGGCCGCGGAAGATGTCCGACATGCGCTTCATTTCCTCGCGGTCCTTGCCGGTGGCGCGCACCTTGACCAGCATCAGCTCGCGCTCGATGTGCGCCGCCTCGGAGATGTCGACCACCTTGACCACCTCGATCAGCTTGTTCAGCTGCTTGGTGATCTGCTCGATGATGTCGTCGGAACCGACGCTGACGATGGTCATGCGCGACATCGAGGGATCCTCGGTCGGCGCCACGGTGAGCGACTCGATGTTGTAGGCGCGCGCCGAGAACAGGCCGGAGACGCGGGAGAGCGCGCCGGCTTCGTTTTCGATGAGAAGGGAGATGACGTGACGCATGGTTACAGTTCTTCCGACAGGATCATTTCGGTGAGGCCCTTGCCGCCCTGCACCATCGGGTAGACGTTCTCGGTCGGGTCGATGGCGAAGTCCATGAAGACCAGATCGTCCTTGCGCTTGAAGGCCTCCTTGAGGGCGCCTTCGACGTCGCCCGGCTTCTCGACCTTCATGCCGACATGGCCGTAGGCCTCGGCCAGTCTGACGAAATCCGGCAGGGCGTCGACATAGGATTCGGCATAGCGGTTGCCGTGGAACAGCTGCTGCCACTGGCGCACCATGCCGAGATAGCCGTTGTTGAGCAGGACGATTTTCACCGGCAGGCGGTACTGCTTGCAGGTGGACAGCTCCTGGATGCACATCTGGATGCTGCCCTCACCGGTGACGCAGGCGACCGGCGCGCCCGGATGGGCCAGTTGCACGCCCATCGCCGCCGGCAGGCCGAAGCCCATGGTGCCGAGGCCGCCCGAGTTCATCCAGCGCCGCGGCTTGTCGAACTTGTAGTACTGCGCAGCCCACATCTGGTGCTGGCCGACGTCGGAGCAGACGAAGGCTTCGCCCTTGGTCACCTCGTACAGTTTCTCGACGACGTACTGCGGCTTGATGATCCTGCTCTTGCGGTCGTACTTGAGGCAGTCCTTGCCGCGCCACTCGTCGATCTGCTTCCACCAGGCCTTGAGCGCCTTCTCCTCGGGACGCTCGCCGATCGATTCGACCTGCCTGAAAATCTCGTCGAGCACTTCGGGCACATGGCCGACGATGGGCACGTCGACCTTGACGCGCTTGGAGATGGACGACGGGTCGATGTCGATGTGGATGATCTTGCGCGGCACTTCGGCAAAGTGCTCTGGATTGCCGATGACGCGGTCGTCGAAGCGCGCGCCGACGGCGAGCAGCACGTCGCAGTGCTGCATGGCCATGTTGGCCTCGTAGGTGCCGTGCATGCCGAGCATGCCGACGAACTGCTTGTCCGTCGCTGGATAGCCGCCCAGGCCCATCAGCGTGTTGGTGACGGGGAAGCCGAGCTGCCGCACCAGCTTCGCCAGCTTGTCGGCGGCATCGGACAACACCACGCCGCCGCCGGTATAGATCATCGGCCGCCTGGCCTCGAGCAGCAGTTGCACCGCTTTCTTGATCTGTCCCTGATGGCCCTTGACCACCGGGTTGTAGGAGCGCATCGAAATGGCCTTCGGATAGGCGTACTCGCATTTCGACGCCGAGATGTCCTTGGGGATGTCCACCAGCACCGGACCGGGACGGCCGCTCCGGGCCAGAAAAAAGGCCTTCTTGATGGTCGCGGCCAGGTCGCGCACATCCTTGACGAGGAAGTTGTGCTTGACGCAGGGGCGCGTGATGCCGACGGTGTCGACTTCCTGGAAGGCGTCCTGGCCGATGTAGGCCGTCGGCACCTGGCCGGAAACGATCACCATCGGAATGGAATCCATGTAGGCGGTGGCGATGCCGGTGACGGCATTCGTCACGCCGGGGCCCGAGGTCACCAGCGCCACGCCGACCTTCTCGGTCGAGCGCGCATAGCCGTCGGCGGCATGCACGGCGCCCTGCTCATGGCGAACCAGAATATGGCGGACCTTATCCTGCTTGAACAACTCGTCGTAAATGAAGAGAACGGAACCGCCGGGATAGCCGAAAACATATTCGACCTTTTCTTCCTGCAGGCACCTGATTACAATTTCCGCACCAGTCAACACCATGTGGCACCCAAAAGCTGCTATAAGCGGCTGAAAAACATGTAACTTTACTGACTCCCCCCTCATTGGTCAAGGCATTTCGTGCTGAAAATTCCACAGCGCGCCGAATGGAAAACTGAACCCTGGCTGCCAGAATTGAACTGTCGGATTTCCTAGCCAGCGTCGAACGGCGCGCCTTCAAGCAGTCGCTGTTCGCCGTGCGGGACGACGAAGCGGCCCTGGACATCGTCCAGGATGCCATGCTCAAGCTGGCTGAAAAATATGGCGACAAGCCGGCGGGGGAACTGCCGATGCTGTTCCAGCGCATCCTGCAGAACACGATTCGCGATTACTACAGGAGACAGAAGGTCCGTTCCTTGTGGACCACCCTGCTCTCGGCTTTCACCCCTTCCGACGACGACGAAGCCGATCCGCTGGAAACTTTGGAGGTGGAACAGGGGTCTTATTCACCGGCAACCCCGCACGGAAGCGTGGAGCAGTCGCAAGTCCTTGCAATCATTGAAGAAGAAATCAAAAAACTGCCGCCGCGTCAACGCGAGGCGTTTCTGATGCGTTATTGGGAAGACATGGATATCGCCGAAACCGCGGCGGCGATGGGATGCTCCGAGGGCAGTGTCAAAACGCATTGCTCTCGTGCGACGCATTCCCTGGCCGCCGCATTGAAGGCAAAGGGCATCGAACTATGAATACCGAACGGGAATTCGCCTACAAGGCTCGCCACTACCTCAACCAGGGAACGGATGGGCTCGACCCGAAGGTCGCCGACCGGTTGTACAGCGCGCGCCAGAATGCCCTGGCCCACCAGAAGACGGCGGGCGTGCAATTGAGCCTGGCGGGCGTGGGCCACATCACGGCCGACGTCATCCTGCCCTATGCTCGCACGGTGGTGGCGCTGGTCGGGCTCGCCATCGGTGTCGTTGGGGTATCCATCTGGAACGACTTCGAAAAAGCCGCCGAACACGAGGAAATCGACAGTGCGCTGCTCGCCGACGACCTGCCGATCAATGCTTATCTTGACCGTGGCTTTCAGGCATGGCTTTCAGAGAATTTCTCAAAGGACTGATCCTCGCGCTGTGCCTCACCGCTTCTGCCCATGCCGTCGTGCCCGAACTGAGGCAGCCGGCATGGTCTGAGCTGTCCCAGGAGCAGAAACAGATTCTGGCCCCCCTGTCCCGCGATTGGGACAAGATGGAGGCCCATCGCAAGAAGAAGTGGCTGGGCATAGCCAAGCGCTACCCGACCATGGCACCGGGCGAGCAGGCGCGTATGCAAAGCCAGATGAAGGAATGGGCCACCCTGACGCCCGAGCAGCGCAAGCAGGCGCGCGAGCAATACAAAAACCTGCAGAAGGCCACCCCCGAAAAAAAGGAAGCGATCAGGCAGAAATGGGAGGAGTACCAGAACCTCTCGGAGGAAGAGAAAAAGCGCCTGGCCGAAAAGGCCGCGACCAAGCCAGGTCCGAATCCGGGCCTCGCCCGCCCCCAGCCCGCGCAGAAGATCCCCTCAACCATATCCCAGCCGCTGCCGGCCGCTGCCCTCCCAGCGGAAACGGCCACGGCAGCGCCGCCGGCCAGTACGGCGGCACCGTCCGACCCGCCCGCATCCGCCGCCGCCCCTGATCAGGATGCCGCGCCGCAGTCCGCGCCGGCGTCTTCCGCACCGGCCCCTGCCCAGGCGCAGCAGCAGTAATCCGTGGCTGAGGCGCCCGATGGCCTGTGCGTGCCGAGCATTCGCAGGCGGCTCGCCAGCTTGCTCTACGAGGCTTTCCTCCTCATCGGCGTATTGAGCTTCGCATTCGTCCTGCCCCATCTGCTGCTGGGCATGGCCCGGAAAGCAGCGGCGCATGGCGCCCTGCTCTGGCTGCACATTTTCGTCGTCCTGCTGTTGTATTTCGGCTCGCTGTGGAAGCGGAATGGCCAGACCCTGGCCATGCAGACCTGGAAAATCAGGCTGGTGTCGGCGGCGGGCACCGCCCTGACGTCACGGCAGATCCTGCTGCGCTATGCGCTGGCCTGGCCCAGCCTGCTGCTGGGCGGCATCGGACTCGTCTGGGCCCTGATCGACCGGGACAGGCAGTTCCTGCACGACAGGCTCGCCGGAACCCGCCTGGTCAGGGCGAGCGGCTAACGGCGTTCGACCCACCACAGCATGCCCGCCGCCGCCAACAGGAAAATGGCGCTCGGCGTGATCGCCGAAAAGAAAGGCGGCCAGCTGTTGATGGCGCCGAGATTGGAGAACAGGCCGTTTAGCATGTGAAAGGTGATGCCGAGCATGATGCCGGCGAAAACCTTGACGCTCACCGCCCCCAGGCGATCCTGCAGGTAGGCGAAAGGCAGCGCCAGCACCATCATGACCAGCGCGGCCAGCGGATAGACCAGCTTCTTCCACATGGCGATCTCGTAGCGCTGCGTCCTGACCTGGTTGTCCTTCAGGTGGCTGATATAGCGGTAGAGACTGGCCACCGACATGCGTTCCGGCATCACCAGCAGCACGCCGAGGATTTCCGGATTGATGGCGGACTGCCAGATCGCCTCGGGCAGCCGGTTCACCTTCGAGCGGTTTTTCTCGAACACCGTCTGCGACACGTCGATCAGCCGCCATTTTCCCGGCGGCAGGTATTCGCCCTGCCTGGCCTCCGAGATGGAGCGCAGCACATGCTGCCGGTCGAACTCGTAGATGCGAATCCCTTCCAGCCGGCTGTCCGGCAACACGCTGCGGACGTTGATGAAGCTCAGATCGTCCTTGACCCAAAGGCCGGAACGGAATTCCTGCCCCACCACCTGCGACATGGCCTGGAGTCTCAATTGCTTGGCCGCGCGCTCGGCCGGCGGCGCGATGAAATCGCCGACGATAAAGGTCAGAAGAACGAAAGTCAGTCCGATCTTCGTCAGCGCCCCGAGAATCAGAGCGGTTGACAGGCCGGACGCGCGCAGCACGGTGATCTCGGAGTGACGCGCCAGCATCGTCAGGGCATACAGCGTGCCGATGAGCACCGCGATGGGCACAAGCTCGTAGAAGTGGCCAGGCAGGGTGAGCAGGACGAAAAGCCCCATGTGCCGCAACTGATACCCGCCCTTGCCCAGGCTCTGCAGCTCGTTGATGAGATCGAAGAAGGCGAACAGCATCAGAAAGGCCAGCAGCACCAGCGAAACGGCCGAATAGATTTCCTTCGCCAGGTAGCGCTGATAGACCTTCACTTGCCCAGTCTCAGCCAGGAAAAGACGGAGAGGCGCCGGTAGAACAGCAGCACCAGGATGGCGAACATCGCCACATGCACCAGCCACCATCCGGCATCGAAGCGCAGTCGCCCCTGCGCCACCCAGGCCTGGCTGAGGGAAATCAGGTTGCTGTAGAGCATGTAAGTCAGCAAGGCCAGCACCAGGTTGTTGGTGCGCCCGGCGCGCGGGTTGACGAAGCTGAGCGGGATCGCCATCAGGGCCAGGTTGAGCGCCGCCAGCGGCATGCCGATGCGCCAGAGCAGTTCCCCCATGCCCGAGCGGCCGCGCTGCTGCAGTTCCCAGGTGGGCGTGCTCTTCGTCGTCAACTCGATCCCGCGCGCTTCCTTGGTTTCGATGCGCACGGCGTAGCGCTCGAACTCCATGACGCGGTATTCCGACGTGCCCGGCGTGCCTTCATAGCGCCGCCCATTGACGAGTACGACGAAACGATCGCCATTGGGCAGGCTTTCCGTGTAGCCGCTGCTCGACACCATCACGCCCTGGCGGCCGTGCTGCACCGTGCTGATGAAAATGTTGCGCACCGTGCCGTCCTGATCGGAGCGGGCATCGGCCGAGGCCGCCTCGACGAAGAAGACCCGCTCGCCGCCTACCGATTCCTTGAAGGCGCCCGGCGACACCCGGGCCACGTCGTCGCGCGCGTCCATGCGTTGACGGTACTCCACGCTCTTGGATTGGGCCCAGGGGGATAGAACGAGGGACAGAACGGCGATGGCGGCCACCAGCGGCGCGGCGAACTTGAGGACCGGCTTGATCCACGCCGTCAGGGGCAGGCCGCAGGAAAACCAGACCGCCATTTCCGAGTCGCGATAGCCGCGCGACAGCGTCAGCAGGACGGAAATGAACAGGGTCAGGGAAAGCAGGACGGGCAATTGCGTCAGGGCGCCGAACCCCAGCAGCACCACGACCGCCTCGGAGACCAGCTTCCCGCCCGCCGCCTGTCCCAGCAGGCGTATCAGCTGCGTGCTGAGCAGGATGGCGAACAAGGCCACGAATGTCGCGCCCGCCGTGCCGGTAAACTCGCGCATCACTGCACGTTCGAATATCAGCCCGCGCGCCATTTTGACTTTTTCTGAGGGGAAAAGGGATAATCGGGCAGTGAGTTTACAGAGAGGAGCGGCGTGTGGAATTTAGCATAAAAAGCGACAGCCCGGAGTCGGCACGCTGCGGCTGCGTCGTGGCCGGCGTTTTCGAATCGCGCAAGCCGGCGGCGGCGGCGCAAAGGCTGGACAAGGCCTCGGCGGGACGGATCGCCCGCATCCTCCAAGGCGGCGACATGGAGGGGAAACCGGGCACGTCGCTGCTGCTCCATGGCGTGCCGGGGACGTCAGCGGAACGGATTCTGCTCGTCGGACTGGGCAAGGAAGCGGATTTCGGCGACAAGGCCTACCGCGAAGCCATGGCGACGGCCGTCAGGGCGCTGAAGGAAACGGGCAGCCGGGATGCCCTGTTCACCCTGAGCGAACTGACGGTGCCGCGGCGCAATGCCGCCTGGCGCGTGCGCCAGGGCGCATTGATGGTCGAAGACGCCCTCTTCAGCTCGGACCAGCTCAAGTCGAAGCGGAACGGTTCGGCTTCGCTTCCGGGCGGAATCGCCTTCAGCGTGCCGCTCAAGGACGCCCGCGCGGCGCGCGGCGCCCTCGCCCAGGGGCTGGCCGTTTCCCGCGGCATGAACGCGGCCCGCGAACTGGGCAACCTGCCCGCCAACATCTGCACGCCGATCTATCTGGCGCAGCAGGCGCAAAAGCTGGCGAAGGAGCTCAGGCTCAAGTGCGAGGTGCTCGACCGCGAGCGCATGGAAAAGCTCGGCATGGGCTCGCTGCTGGCGGTCGGGCGCGGCTCGCACCAGCCGCCGCGCTTCATCGTCCTGCAATACACCCACGGCAAGGCCAGGGCGAAACCCATCGTGCTGGTCGGCAAGGGCATCACCTTCGACACCGGCGGCATCTCGCTCAAGCCGGGCGCGGAAATGGACGAGATGAAGTACGACATGTCGGGCGCCGCCAGCGTGCTCGGCACCCTGCGCGCCATCGCCGAGATGAAGCTGCCGCTCAACGTGATCGGCATCATACCGGCGGTGGAAAACATGCCGGGCGGCGGCGCGACGCGGCCTGGCGACATCGTCACCTCGATGTCGGGACAGACCATCGAGATCCTCAACACCGACGCCGAAGGCCGGCTCATCCTGTGCGACGCGCTCACCTATGCCGAGCGCTTCGAGCCGGAGTGCGTGGTGGACATTGCGACGCTCACTGGCGCCTGCGTCATCGCCCTCGGCGCGGTCGCTTCCGGCCTGATGGCCAACGACGACAAACTCGCCGCCGAATTGCTCGAGGCCGGGCAGGTTTCCGGCGACCGCGCCTGGCAGCTGCCGCTGTGGGACGACTACCAGGAACTGCTGAAGAGCAACTTCGCCGACATCCCGAACATCAGCGGCGGGCGCGCCGCGGGCACCATCACGGGCGCCTGCTTCCTGGCGCGCTTCACCAAGAAGTACCGCTGGGCGCACCTCGACATCGCCGGCACCGCCTGGCGCTCGGGCAAGGAAAAGGGTTCCACCGGCCGCCCCGTGCCGCTGCTGACGCACTTCCTCATGAAACGGGCCGGCAAGCTGTGACGAGCATCGATTTCTATCACGGCGCCAACGACAAGCTGCAGACGGCCTGCCGGCTGATCGGCGAGTTCCATGCGCAGAAGCGCAAGGTTCTGGTGTATGCGCCGACGGATGCGCTGGCTGCGCAGATCGACCGCCTGCTCTGGTGCCAGCCCGCCACCGGCTTCACGCCGCACTGCGCGCTCGATGCGCCGCTCGCCGCCGAAACCCCCGTCGTCATCGGCGCCACGCTGGACGACGAGGCCCACCATGACGTCCTGGTCAATCTGGACGGCGAACTGCCGCAGGGCTTCTCGCGCTTCGAGCGGCTGATCGAGATCGTCGGCAAGGACGAGGCCGACCGCGGCCCGGCGCGCGAGCGCTACAAGTTCTACCGCGACCGCGGCTATCCCCTCCAGGCGCATCAACTGGGCGAATGAGCAACGACGACGTCTTTGGCAAGGCCGATGCCCTGATGAAGCGCAGGGCCTTCGTCGCCGGCGGCGCCCAGCCCGCGCCGCCGCCGGAAGACGTGCCCCTGCTCACCGAGGTGGTCGACCCCAGCCAGGCGGTGCCGGCGCTCTCCGCCGCGCTGTCCGGCAGCCCCGGCGCGGAGGGCCTCGCCGCGCGCATGCACGAACTGCTCGACCCGCTGCCGCCCGATATCGCGCGTGCCGTGGAGAACTGGCTCGTCGCCACCCTGCCGCGCCTGGTGGCGCGCCGCCTCGACGGCGTCGCCGAGCAGATCGCCGAGGAAGTCGGCTCCGCCCTGCGCGAGTCGCTGCCGCTGCTCATCTCCGATCTCATCCGCGCCGCCCAGGAAAGGACCAAGGCGGGCAAGTGACGCAAGGGAGCGGCCTTCCCGCTCCGGTATAATTCCCGCTTTTCGCAATCCCCCTTCCCTCCCAGGATGGAACTCGCCAAATCCTTCGAGCCGGCCGACATCGAGCGCCGCTGGTACCCGCTGTGGGAGTCGCGCGGCCATTTCGCCGCCGGCGCCGACACGTCCAAGACCGACAACTTCTGCATCCTGCTGCCGCCGCCCAACGTCACCGGCACGCTGCACATGGGCCACGGCTTCAACCAGACGCTGATGGACGCGCTGACGCGCTACCACCGCATGCGCGGCGCCAACACGCTCTGGCAGCCGGGCACCGACCACGCCGGCATCGCCACGCAGATCGTCGTCGAGCGCCAGCTCGACGCGGAAGGCATCAGCCGCCACGACCTCGGCCGCGAGAAGTTCCTCGAACGCGTCTGGCAGTGGAAGGAGTATTCCGGCGGCACCATCACGCGGCAGATGCGCCGCCTCGGTACCTCGCCCGACTGGTCGCGCGAGCGCTTCACCATGGACGCGGGCCTCTCGAAGATCGTCACCGAGACTTTCGTGCGGCTCTACCGCGAAGGGCTGATCTACCGCGGCAAGCGCCTGGTGAACTGGGACCCGAAGCTGCTTACCGCGGTGTCCGACCTCGAGGTCGTGTCGACCGAGGAAGAAGGCTCGATGTGGGAGATTCGCTATCCTCTCGTCGAGCGGGAGGGCGCCCCACCGTCCGCCGAAGGCGGGCGTTACCCACCGTCCGCCGAAGGCGGACATTACCTTGTGGTGGCCACGACGCGGCCGGAAACGCTGCTCGGCGACGTCGCCGTCGCCGTGCACCCCGAGGACGAGCGCTACGCGAAGCTCGTCGGCCAGCACGTGCATCTGCCGCTCACCGGCCGCACCATCCCGGTCATCGCCGACAGCTATGTCGACAAGGCTTTCGGCACCGGCTGCGTCAAGATCACGCCGGCGCACGACTTCAACGACTGGCAGGTCGGCCACCGCCACGGCTTCGCGCCGCTCTCCATCCTCACGCTGGACGCACGCATCAACGAGCATGGGCCGGAGAAGTACCGCGGCATGGACCGCTACGAGGCCCGCAAGGCCATCGTCGCCGACCTCGAGGCACAGGGGCTGCTCGCCTCGGTGAAGCCGCACAAGCTGATGGTGCCGCGCGGCGACCGCAGCAACGCCGTCATCGAGCCGATGCTCACCGACCAGTGGTTCGTCGCCATGTCGAAGCCCGGCGCGGACGGCAAGAGCATCGTCGGCAAGGCGCTCGAATGCGTGGCCAGCGGCGAGATCCGCTTCGTGCCCGAGCAGTGGGTGAACACCTACAACCAGTGGCTCAACAACATCCAGGACTGGTGCATCTCGCGCCAACTCTGGTGGGGCCACCAGATCCCGGCCTGGCATTCCGACGACGGCCGCGTCTATGTCGCCCACGACGAGAACGAGGCTTACACGCTGGCGCGGGCCGACGGCTACACCGGCGGACTCGAGCGCGACCCGGACGTGCTCGACACCTGGTATTCCTCGGCGCTGTGGCCCTTCTCTACGCTGGACTGGACCCCCGAGTGGCCGGCGAAGTCGAACACCGCGCTCGACCTCTACCTGCCCTCGACGGTACTGGTCACCGGCTTCGACATCATCTTCTTCTGGGTGGCGCGCATGGTGATGATGACCAAGCACATCACCGGCAGGATTCCCTTCCGCGATGTCTACGTGCACGGCCTCATACGCGACGCCGAGGGCCAGAAGATGTCGAAATCCAAGGGCAATGTGCTCGACCCGATCGACCTCATCGACGGCATCTCGTCAGACGATCTCGTGGCCAAGCGCACAACGGGGCTGATGAACCCCAAGGACGCGCCCAAGATCGAGAAGCGCACGCGCAAGGAGTACCCGAACGGCATTCCCGGCTTCGGCACCGACGCCTTGCGCTTCACCTTCGCCTCGCTCGCCAGCCCGGGGCGCGACATCAAGTTCGACATGGGCCGCTGCGAGGGCTACCGCAACTTCTGCAACAAGCTGTGGAACGCCACGCGCTTCGTGCTGATGAACTGCGAGGGACAGGACTGCGGCCTGGCGCCCAACGTAAATCCGGGCTCGGACGCCTGCAACGGTGCCTACCTCGACTTCTCGTCGGCCGACCGCTGGATCGTCAGCCGCCTGCAGCGCACCGAGGCCGAGGTGGCGCAGAACTTCGCCGACTACCGTTTCGACCTGCTGGCGCGCGCCCTCTACGAATTCGTCTGGGACGAGTACTGCGACTGGTACGTGGAACTGGCCAAAGTGCAGATCCAGACCGGCTCGGAGGCGCAGCAGCGCGCCACGCGCCGCACCCTGGTGCGCATACTGGAGACCATGCTGCGCCTCGCTCACCCGCTCATCCCCTTCATCACCGAGGAGCTGTGGCAGAAGGTCGCGCCCGTGGCAGGACGCGCAGGGGAGAGCATCATGCTGCAGCCCTACCCCGTCGCGGACCTCACGCGCCTCGACGAGAAGGCCGAGGCCGAAGTGCAGACGCTGAAGGAGCTGATCAACGCCTGCCGCAGCCTGCGCGGGGAAATGAACCTTTCGCCGGCGCAGAAGGTGCCGCTGCTCGCCGCCGGCGATCCGGCCCGCGTGGCGGCATTCGCACCCTACCTCGCCGCCCTGGCGCGGCTGTCGGAGGTGACGACGACCGGCGCCGAGCTGCCGGCCGGCGATGCGCCGGTGCAGATCGTCGGAGACTTTCGGCTCATGCTGCAGATCGAGATCGACAGAAATGCCGAGCGGGATCGCCTGACGAAAGAGCTGGTTCGCGTCGAAGCGGAAATTGCCAAGTGCAAGGCAAAACTCGCCAATCCCAGCTTTGTTGATCGAGCACCAGCCGCTGTTGTGGAACAAGAGCGGAAGCGACTTGCAGACTTCGTCGCACTCGCCGAGAGATTGCGCGACCAGCTCGGCCGGCTGTAATCCACATGGCCTGATGCAACATCTGCTGCGCGCACTCTCGGTGCGCAACTTCCGCGTGTACTACATCGGCCAAAGCGCCTCGCTGGTCGGCACCTGGATGCAGCAGATCGCCCTGGCCTGGCTGGTCTACCGCCTGACAGGCTCGCCCTTCATGCTCGGCCTGGCGAGCTTCGTCGGCCACATCCCCATCCTCTTCCTCGCCCCGCTCGGCGGCCTATGGGCCGACCGCTTCGACCGCCGCCGCAGCATGCTGGTGACGCAGGTGCTGTCGTTGCTGCAGGCCGCCGTGCTGGCGGGACTGACTTTTGCCGGAATGGTGGAAGTCTGGCACCTGATCGTCGCGGCCGCCTTCCTCGGCGTGGTGAACGCCATCGACACGCCGCTGCGCCAGTCCTTCCTGCTCGAGCTGGTCGGCTCGCGCGAGCACCTGCCCAACGCCATCGCGCTCAATTCGCTGATGATGAATGCCTCGCGGCTCATCGGTCCGCCGATCGCCGGCGTGGTGCTGGCGCTGGCCGGCGAAGCGTGGTGCTTCACGATCAACGCCCTCTCCTACCTGGCGGTGATCGCCTCGCTGGCGGCCATCCGGCTTTGCGGCATGCCGCGCAAGCCGCACGTGCAGGGCTGGCTGGCCGGCTTGAAGGAGGCGGCACAGTTCGCCTGGCATTTCCTGCCGAGCCGATACATGCTGACGCTGGTGGCGCTGGTCAGTTTCTTCGCCAACCCCTACGCCTCGCTGATGCCGGTGTTCGCGCGGGACATCTTCGCCGGCGGCGCCGACCTGCTCGGCGTGCTGGTCGGCGCCGGCAGCGTCGGCGCCGTCGCCGGCGTGCTCTACCTGGCTTCGAGGAAGCACGTGGCCGGCCTGGAGGCGCTGGTGCCGATCGCCGCCGGCTGTGCCGGCATCGGTCTGCTCGTCTTTTCCCAGTCGCCGTGGTTCGGCCTGTCGCTCGCCGTCCTGCCGCTGGTCGGCTTCGGCATCATGGTGAACACCGCCTCGGCGAACATGATCCTGCAGTCGGTGGTGCCGGACCATCTGCGCGGACGGCTGGTGAGTTTTCACGTCATGGCCTTCCTCGGCATCGCGCCGCTCGGCCATTTCGCCTCGGGCTGGATCGCCGAGCACTTCGGCGCGCGCCTGGCGCTGGCCCTCGGCGGCCTCGCCTGCCTGCTCGGCGCCGCCTGGTTCGCCGGCCGTCTCAAGCGGCTGCGCGCCGTGCTCGATCCCCTGCACGCGCAACACAAATGAAAAGGGCCGGAGACAAGCCTCCGGCCCTTTTCCCCTCCCTTGCGGAAACCTTAACGCACGTCCCTCTTGCCGCCGGAGGTCAGCGCCAGCGCCTCGCGAATCACCCCGGGCGTCCATCTCGCGCCAATCATCTAATCGCCCGCCTGTTGCCGGAAAACAACACTCACATGAACAGACTGACATCCGCCTTCTGCGCTTGCGGCAGGAACGTTGCCGCACCGGCGTATTCCACGCCCTCGATGAAATCACCATGCGTGAAGCCGAAGAGATCGACCGTCATCTGGCAGCCGATGAACTTGACGTCGGCCTCCTGCGAGAGGGAACGCAGTTCCTCGATCGAGGCCACGCCGTTGTTCTTGATGGTCTGCTTCATGAGCATTGTTGCCATCGACTCGAAGCCGGGGATGCCGGCCTGGACGATGTTCGGGATGTTCCAGTTGATGCCCTTGAACCAGTCCGGCCCGAAGGGCATCTTCATCGGCATGCCGGGATTGCCCAGGGGACTGACCTTGAGGTCGCTGATGTCCTTCTTGAGCAGGTTGAGTCCGTAGAAGGTGAAGAAGATCGAGACGTTCCAGCCCAGCGCGGCGGCCGTGGAGGCGAGGATGAAGGGCGGGTAGGCCCAGTCGAGCGTGCCCTTGGTGGCGATGATGGTCATAGAGGGCGTTTTCGACGCCTGCAGCTCTTCGAGCTTCTGCGGCAGGATTTCATCGAGGCGCTGGCGGATCAGCGCATCCAGGGCGGTCTGGTCTGTGGGCATGTTCATGAGCGGATGTCCTCGTCTCCGGCCGGATCAGGCTCGCTGCCGGTCGTTGTTTTAAGAATTAACAAATAATGATATTCGGAGGTAGTGCCAGTCCAGACGATTCTGCTTATCGAGCCATATCTGGCGCATATGTTGCGCCGCGGCAACCGCAAAACAAAACGGCCTGGGCATGCCGGGCCGTCCTGGGGATCCTGAGCGCTTACTTGCGCTTGATGTAGAACTCGTATTCCTTGCCCTTCTCCGCGGTCGACAGCAATTCGTTGCCGGTCTGCTTGGCGAATGCGGCGAAGTCCTTCACCGAACCCGGATCGGTGGCCATGATGCGCAGCACCTGGCCGCTCGACATTTCCGCCAGCGCCTTCTTCGCGCGCAGGATCGGCAGCGGGCAGTTCAGTCCCTTGGCATCCAGTTCCTTGTCGAAATTCATTTCAAACCTCCCTTGAGAAAGCCCAATTCAGATAAGTCTAATATACTTTCCCGCCTTCTGCCGCGCAACCGGAAATGTCAATCGCGCTCATTGAATTTCTTTCTCGCCCGATTTACGAAACGGCCCGATAGTAGAGATTCTGCGGATGATTCGCCTGGGCGAAGAAGAACCAGCGCTCGGCGAGCAGACCCAGGTATTGGACGGCAAAGGCGGCGACGGCGAATCCTGCCACGAGCAATCCCAGCGGCACGACGAAAGCCAGCACAGGGAAGATCCATTTCACCTGCCGGACGAAACCGGCCGCCCGGCCATGAAAGAACTCCCGCGTGTTGAACGAGCCGCCCATCGCGCCCTGCGACTTCTGCACGATGCGCGGATGCTTGACGCCGATCGCCGTGCGCAGGCTCGATTTCGGCTTGAGGCGCGCGTTGCGCACCAGCGCGGCCGTTCTCCCGACCAGCGCCAGTACGGTCAGGATCATCGCCCAGCCGCCCAGGAAGCCCGCCACCTCGGGGGCGGCCTGCGCGGAGAGCGCGGCGGCCATGACGAAGCCCGACGCTCCGCCGAGCAGGATGTAGTTGATCACCGTCAGCGGCGTATGCCACTCCTGCAGGAAGCGCAGGCAGGCGTAGATCATCCCCGTGCACACGAACAGCGCGAAGGCCAGCGCGGTGCCGGCCACGCCGAGGATGGCCGTGATATTGACCGGCGCGCCAGAGGGCAATCTGGCCAGCACCGGATTGAAGCCCGTGAAATGCGCCGCGCCGTAGAGAAAAACCGCAGCCATGAAGGCGGGCAGCACGATCACCTCGCGCGACAGCCAGGAGGTGCGCCATTTCGCCGCCGAACGCCAGGCGCGCTCGGGGCGGCCGAGGTGGAAGAAGGAGGCGACAAGGCCGGCAACGAGGAAGCCCAGCGCGATGGCGCTGCCCAGCGCGTAGAAGCGGCCGTCCTGCGCCGGCAGCAGGCCGAAGGCGGCGTAGGATTCGACGGTGAACAGGGCGAGGAACAGCCCCTGGCCGACGCCGATGAGCGTCGTCAGGAAGATCACGGAGAAGGCGGGGTGCATATCTGTTCCGCTTACCAGGAAGTGACGTCGTCGAGCGAGGGTTCGGACTTGGCCGGCCTGGGCAGTGGCTTGCCCTCGATCTTGAGCGGATTGTCGGCGCGCACCAGTTCGTCATCAAAGATGCGCAGCCTGGTCTTGCGCCGCGGCAGGTAGTGGTTGGCCGGCTGCGTGCCCCATTCCGGCATCAGCTGGTAGCCGCCGCTCTCGCGGATCGCCTTCGACACTTCCGACTCCGGATCATGCACGTCGCCGAACAGGCGCGCGCTGGTCGGGCAGGCCTTGACGCAGGCCGGCTTGCGGTCGATTTCCGGCAGGCTGGTGTCGTAGATGCGGTCGACGCACAGCGTGCACTTCTTCATCACCTTCTGCTGCTCGTCGATCTCGCGCGCGCCGTAGGGGCAGGCCCAGGAGCAGTATTTGCAGCCGATGCACTTGTCGTAGTCGACGAGGACGATGCCGTCCTCCTTGCGCTTGTAGGAGGCCCCCGTCGGGCACACCGGCACGCAGGGCGGCTCCTCGCAGTGCAGGCAGGACTTCGGGAAGTGCACGGTTTCCGTGTTCGGGAACTCGCCCACCTCGAAGGTCTGCACGCGGTTGAAGAAGGTGCCGGTCGGGTCGGCGCCGTAGGGGTTGAAGTCCGTCAGGGGTCCGGCCTGCCCGGAGGTGTTCCACTCCTTGCAACTCGTCACGCAGGCGTGGCAGCCGACGCAGACGTTGAGATCGATGACCAGGGCCAACTGCGTCATTTCACGGCCCCCTTCATGTATGCCCACAGACTCCTGCGCTTTTCCTGGCCCGGGTAGGGCTTGAGCGGTTCGAATTGCGGCGATGTCTCCGCCGTCTCGCCGGGACTGACTTTTGAAATCCGCACGCGCACGTCGTACCAGGCGGCCTGGCCGGTGATCGGGTCGGAGTTCGAGATGCGCTGCTTGCCGTCTGGCAGTTCCTCGGAAATCACGTGGTTGAGCAGGAAGCCCAGCTTCGCTTCGTTGGCATCCGGCGTCAGGTTCCAGGCGCCGGCGGCCTTGCCGATGGCGTTCCAGGTCCACACCGTGCCCGGCTCGACCGCCTCGGAATGGCGCGCCATGCAGCGCACCTTGCCCCACTGCGACTCGACCCAGATCCAGTCGCCGTCCTCGATGCCGGCCAGCCGCGCCGTGCGCGCATTCACGAACAGATAGTTGTGCGCATGGATCTGCCGCAGCCAGGCGTTCTGCGAGTCCCAGGAGTGGTACATCGCCATCGGCCGCTGCGTCACCGCGGCGAGCGGATACTTGTGCGTGTCGGTGGCCTGCACCTCGATCGGATCGAAGTAGAAGGGCAGCGGATCGAAGTAGGTCTCGATGCGTTGCTTCAGGTGCTCGGGCGGCTTGCGCGTAATGCCCTTGCCCTGCGCGGCGAGGCGGAATTTCTGCAGCACCTCGGAATACAGGTGGATGAGGATCGGCTCGGCGTAGCGCGTAATGCGGCTGCGCTGCGACCAGTCGAGGTAGCCCCGGTTCCAATTGCGCATGTACTGGTAGGACCTCGGCAATTCATGGTGGTACACGCAGTTGTTCTGCGCATACATCTCCCACTGGCGCGGATTGGGCTCGCCGCGCATGAATTTCTCGCCGCCCTTGCCGCGCCAGCCGGCGAGGAAGCCGATGCCCGAGCCCGGCTCGGTCTCGTAATTGACGATGAAGTCCGGGTAGTCGCGATACTTGCGCTCGCCCGCCTTCGTCACGAAGGCCGGCAGCTTGAGGCGCGTGCCCAGCTCGATCAGCACCTCCTGGAAGGGCTTGCACTCGCCGGTCGGCGCGAGCACCGGGAGGCGCACCGAATCCACCGGGCCGTCGAATTCCGAGATCGGCCGGTCGAGCATGGACATCACGTCGTGGCGCTCCAGATACGTGGTGTCCGGCAGGACGAGGTCGGCGAAGGCCGTCATCTCCGACTGGAAGGCGTCGCAGACGGCGATGAAGGGGATCCTGTATTCGCCCTGTTCATCCTTGTCGCTGACTTTGTCATTGAGCATCTTCCGCACCTCCGCCGTGTTCATGGTGGAGTTCCACGCCATGTTGGCCATGAAGATGAGCAGGGTGTCGATGCGGTAGGGATCGCCGCGCCAGGCATTGGTGATGACGTTGTGCATGAGGCCGTGCACCGAGAGCGGATACTCCCAGGAGAAGGCCTTGTCGATGCGCACCGGCTTGCCCGCCTCGTCGACGAACAGGTCGTCCGGCTCGGCCGGCCAGCCCAGCGCCATGCCGTCGAGCGGACTGTTGGGCTTCACCGCCAGCGGCGTGTTGGGCGTCTTGGCGCAGGGCGGGATCGGCCGCGGGAACGGCGCCTTGTGGCGGAAGCCGCCGGGCCGGTCGATGGTGCCGAGCAGCGACATCAGGATGGCCAGCGCGCGGATGGTGTGGAAGCCGTTCGAATGCGCCGCCAGGCCGCGCATGGCGTGGAAGGCCACCGGGTTGCCGGTGACGGTGTCGTGGTCCTTGCCCCAGGAATCGGTCCACGCGATCGGCAGCTCGATCTTCTGGTCGCGCGCCGTGACGCCCATTTCCTGGGCCAGGCGGCGGATCGTCGCGGCCGGAATGCCGGTCAGCCCCTCGGCCCATTCCGGCGTGTAGTCCCTGACGCGCTCCTGCAGCAGCTGGAAGGAAGGCTTCACCGGCGTGCCGTCGGACAGCTTGAACTCGCCCAAAAGGTACGGATCGCAGCCCTCGGTGTGGGTGATCACCGGCTTGTTGCTCGCGCGGTCCCACCACAGCTTGTTCTGCGGGTCGAAGCAGCCCTCCTCCTCCGGCACCTCGGTGCGCAGGAACATGCCGAACTCGTCGCTCTTCGCGTCGAGGTTCACCAGCTGGCCGGCGTTGGTGTAGCGCACCAGGAAGTCGCGGTCGTAGAGGCCCTGGGCGATGACCTCGTGGATGATGGCGAGCAGCAGCGCGCCGTCGCTGCCCGGGCGGATCGGCACCCACTCGTCGGCGATGGCCGAGTAGCCGGTGCGCACCGGGTTGATCGAGACGAAGCGGCCGCCATTGCGCTTGAATTTCGACAACGCGATCTTCATCGGGTTGGAGTGGTGGTCCTCCGCCGTGCCGATCATGACGAACAGCTTGGCGCGGTCGAGGTCCGGCCCGCCGAACTCCCAGAAGGAGCCGCCGACGGTGTAGATCATGCCGGCGGCCATGTTCACCGAGCAGAAGCCGCCGTGCGCCGCGTAATTGGGCGTGCCGAACTGGCGCGCGAAGAGGCCGGTCAGCGCCTGCATCTGGTCGCGGCCGGTAAACAGGGCGAATTTCTTCGGATCCGTGGCGCGGATCTTCGCCAGTCGCTCGGCGAGGATCGAGAAGGCCTGCTCCCAGGAGATCGCCTTGAATTCGCCGGCGCCGCGCTCGGCGCCCGGCTTGCGCAGCAGCGGCCTCGTCAGCCGCGCCGGCGAGTACTGCTTCATGATGCCGGAACTGCCCTTGGCGCAGATGACGCCCTGGTTGAGCGGGTGCTCCGGATTGCCGTCGATGTAGCGCACCTGGCCGTCGACCAGATGCACGCGGATGCCGCAGCGGCAGGCGCACATGTAGCAGGTGGTTTTCTTGACCTCCTGCACCGAAGCGGGAACGGCTGACATGGTTGGGAAGCGAATATATTAGTGGTTGTTGATATTCTTCGGGCTTTGCGCTAAGTCCTCAAGCCAATTGTTTTTATTTGTCCATAAGAGCCTCGTCGCCAGTCAAATTATGGCCTAAAATGCGTTGGGTAATGGATACTGTCGGTTTTCAGCGTAGCAGGTTTCACATGAGCGACATCCCCGCATTCAATCCCCAGGAGCGGCGCGCCGTCGAGGCCGCCATGATCTACCGTTACGGCCAGTTGGTCGATCTGCAGGAAGCCGACGTCGAAGTGCGGCTGACGCCGGGCAGCGAGGCCCTCACCACCGTGCCGGGCATCTACTGGAACGAGCGCAACGTGCAGTTCGTCGTCTGCAAGTTGCCGGACCGGCGCTACCGTTCCTATTTCTTCTATACGGAAAACCAGCAATATCGCATCGGTGAGCAGGACTACGAGGTGATCGAGGACTGCGTGCGCAATCTGCTGCAACTGCAGGTCGACCACGACACGAAGCGCCGCGCCATCATGTCCAATCCCGGCCTCGGCCCGGACGACGACTACCACGGTCCGATCGTGGTGTGAACGCCAACCCATGAAGGTCTGCATCGTCTCCGACAGTCACGACCGCGGCCCCATGCTGGCCGCCGCCGTCGAGGAGGCAAAATCCCTCGGCGCGGAAGCGGTCCTGCATTGCGGCGACGTCATCGGCCCCAACACGCTCAAGCCGCTGCTCAGGCTCGGCCTGCCCACGCACGTCATCCACGGCAACAACCTCGGCGATTTCACCGCCATCTGCCAGATGGCGACGCGTTCGGACGGCCTGTTGCACTACCACGGCGGCGACGCCTCGATCGAACTCGGCGGACGCCGGATATTCCTCGTGCACTACCCCCACTATGGCCAGGCCATGGCCTGCACCGGCGACTACGACCTGGTCTGCTGCGGCCACAGCCACAAGCCGGATATCCGCAGCCAGCCGAACGTCAAGGGCGGCGCCACCTGGCTGGTCAATCCCGGCACCGTGGCCGGCCTCGGTGCGCCGGCGGCCACCTGGATTCTCGGCGACCTGGCGGCACTGACTTTTTCCATCCGGCCGGTGACGATGGCGACGGCTTGACCCCATCTCTGCAAGTGGTTTGACTTGCGTCAAGCTTCGCTCGAAAACGGGATTGAGCGTTTCAATCCCGGGATAGGGAAATTCAGCCGTTCAACCGGGCGCAGTTGATTAGAATTCGCTCCTGATCTTCAACAAGAATCTGAGTATTCCGGGAGGCTCGATGTCAGCATCCATCGCTACCAGCCAGACGATCCTCGTCGTGGGCGGCGGCATCTCCGGCATGACGGCGGCGCTCGAAGCCGCAGAGTGCGGCAAGCAGGTCATCCTCGCCGAGAAGCTGCCCACCCTCGGCGGGCGCACGGCACTGCTCTACCGCTACTTCCCCAAGATGTGCCACCCCACCTGCGGCCTCGAGATCAACCTGAAGCGCCTCAAGGGCAATCCCAACCTGCGCGTCATGACCATGACCGAAGTGGCCGCCGTCAGCGGCACGCGCGGCGACTACACCGTCACGCTGAAGGTCAGGCCGCGCTACGTCACCGAGGCCTGCACCGCCTGCGGCGACTGCGGCAACGCGGTGTCGGCGGAGATTCCCAACCCGGCCAACTACGGCCTGGACAGGATCAAGGCGGCCTACCTGCCGCACGGCATGGCCTACCCGCAGCGCTACGTCATCGATCCCGCCATCGTCGGCACGCCCGAGGGCGAGAAGGCCAGGGCCGCCTGCAAGGTCGGCGCGGTCGACCTCGCCATGCAGGAGCAGACCGTCGAGCTGAAGGTCGGCAGCGTGGTCTGGGCCACCGGCTGGCGGCCCTACGACGCGGCGAAGATTCAGCCCTACGGCTACGGCCGCATCCCCAACGTCGTCACCAGCCTCGAGTTCGAGCGCATGGCCGATCCGCACGGCCCCACCGGCGGCAAGTTGCTGCGCGCCGACGGCAAGGAGGCGAAGAACGTCGCCTTCATCCAGTGCGCCGGCTCGCGCGACGAGAATCACCTGCGCCATTGCTCGCGCATCTGCTGCATGGCCTCGCTCAAGCAGACCTATTACGTGCGCGAAGCCTGCGGCGAGGAAGGGAAATCCACGATCTACTACATCGACATCCGCGCCATCGACCGCTTCGAGGATTTCTACCAGAGCGTGCAGAACGATCCGTCGGTCACCTTCGTCAAGTCGAAGGTGGCGCGCATCGCCTTCAACGAGGGCAGCGGCAATCCCGTCCTGCACGGCGTGAACACAGAGGGCTACCACCGCTACGCCACCGAGCACGACCTCGTCGTGCTGGCCGTCGGCATGGAGCCCGAAGTCACCGGAGTGAAGCTGCCGGACGACATCATTCTCGATTCCTCCAACTTCATCGAAGGCTCGAAGAGCGGCGGCATGTTCGGCGCCGGCAGCGCCGCCAGCCCGCTCGACGTCAACCGCTCGGTGCAGAGCGCCACGGCGGCCAGCCTGAAAGCGATTCAAGTGATCCACAAGACCGCATCCACGGAGGCCGCATGAACGCCCCCGCCACCCCCAAGTTCGCCGCCTACCTCTGCTCCGGCTGCGGCATCGGCGACAAGCTCGACGTGCCCACGCTGGAGAAGATCGCCCAGAAAGAGGGCAAGATGGCGGTGGTGAAGAGCCACCCCTTCCTCTGCAACGCCGAAGGCGTGCAGATGATCAAGGACGACATCGCCAACGACGGCGTCACGCACCTGTGCATCGCCGCCTGCTCGCGCCGCGCCAAGGCCGAGGCCTTCGGCTTCCCCGAAGCCGCCGTCTCGCGCGCCAACCTGCGCGAGGGCGTCATCTGGGTCGTCGCCGAAGGTTCCGAGCATGACGAGGTGCGCCAGGAGATGGCCGAGGACTACGTGCGCATGGGCTGCGCCGAGGTCAAGAAGATGAAGGTGCCCGGCGGCAACGTCAAGGAAGCCTCGAGCAAGAGGATCCTCGTCGTCGGCGGCGGCATGTCCGGCATGACGGCGGCGCTGGCCGCGGCCGAGGCCGGCTACGAGGTCGCGCTGGTCGAGAAGTCCGGGGCGCTGGGCGGCTTCGCCAGCAATCTCTGGAAGCGCGTGCCCTTCGCCGCGCCCTACAAGGATGCCCAGCCGACCGGCGCGGCGGAACTGGCGGCGAGAGTTTCCGCCAACCCGAAGATCAAGGTGCACCTGAATTCCACCGTGACCGAGACCGCCGGCGCGCCCGGCCGCTTCGCCGTAAAGATCGCGCAGCTCAGTGGACAAACTGCGGGTAGCGTCGCCGAAGAACTCTGCGGCTCGATAGTGCAGGCCACCGGCTTCACGACCTACGACATCGCCAAACTACCCGAACTCGGCGGCGGCCAGGCCAACGTGGTCGACCAGGCCGGGCTGGAAGCGCTGGCCAAGGCCGCCGACGGCGGCCCGATCAAGCGCGCCGACGGCAAGGAAGTCAAATCCGTCGTCTTCGTGCAGTGCGCCGGTCAGCGCGACACGACGGGCCAGCACCTGCCCTACTGCTCCGGCCACTGCTGCGCCACCAGCATCAAGCAGGCGACCTACTTCAAGGACCGGAACCCCGACATCGACACCGTGGTCATGTACCAGGACCTGCGCGTGCCGGGGATGGGCGAGGACTTCTACCGCAGCGCCCAGGACAAGGGTGTCGTCTTCACCAAGGGCAAGGCCTCGAAGGTGACGGGCGGCGACGGATGCAAGGTCGACTTCAAGGACCTCATCCTGAATGAGGACGCCTCTATCTCCGCCGACCTCGTCGTGCTCGCCACCGGCCAGGTGCCGAACGCCGGCGTGAACCTCGACGAGTGGACCGCCACCGTCACCGCCGCGGAAAGCGGCGACGAAGCGGCGAAACTGAAGAAGGGCGAACTGCAGAAGATCTCCGTGCTCAACCTGGACTACCGCCAGGGCCCGGACATGCCGCAGTTCAAGTACGGCTTCGCCGACTCGCACTTCATCTGCTTCCCCTACGAGACCCGTCGCACCGGCATCTACGCCGCCGGCCCGACGCGCCGGCCGATGGACATGCTGCAGGCCACCGAGGACGCCACCGGCGCCGCGCTGAAGGCGATCCAGGCGGTGGAGAACGTCGAGAAGGGCCGTGCCGCCCATCCGCGCGCCTGGGATCTCTCCTTCCCCAGCGCGCGCCTCGAAGGCTGCACCCAGTGCAAGCGCTGCACGGTGGAATGCCCCTTCGGCGCCATCGACGAGGACGAGAAGCGCTTCCCGAAGTTCAACGAGGAACGCTGCCGCCGCTGCGGCACCTGCATGGGCGCCTGCCCGGTGCGCGTCATCTCCTTCGAGAACTACTCCTGCGACACCGTCGGCATGCAGATCAAGGCGGTCAACATCCCCGACGAGTTCGAGGAGAAGCCGCGCATCCTCATCCTCGCCTGCGAGAACGACGCCTACCCGGCGCTCGACATGGCCGGCATCCAGCGCCTGAGCTATTCGGCCTTCGTGCGCGCGATCCCGGTGCGCTGCCTCGGCTCGGTGAACACCATCTGGATCACCGACGCGCTCAACTCCGGCTACGACGGCGTGATGATGATGGGCTGCAAGAAGGGCGACGACTACCAGTGCCACTTCGTCAAGGGCTCGGAGATGGCCTTCTACCGCATGAGCAAGATCGACGACACGCTGAAGCAGCTCGGCCTCGAGACCGAGCGCGTGCAGACGCTGGAGGTGGCGATCACCGACAACGCCCGCGTGGTGAAGCTGATCAACGAGTACGTCGACCAGATCAAGGAAATCGGACTGTCGCCGATGAAAGGCTTCGGCTGAGGAGCGCACGACCATGACCACCGCGAACCAAACCGCCATCGCGAAGTACAAGAACAGCTTCCTCAGGGAAGTCGAGGCCAACGTCGAGGAAGGCCACTGGGTGCGCATGTGCATGCAGTGCGGCGTCTGCGCAGGCTCCTGCCCGCTCGGCAACGCCTGGGCGCACCCACCGCAGGAGCTGTTCATGATGATCCGCGCCGGCAAGCGCGAGGAAGTGCTCGCCTCCGACTCGATGTGGATGTGCACCTCCTGCTACAACTGCATCGTACGCTGCCCGCGCAAGCTGCCGATCACCCACATCATGCACGGCCTGGCCAACTACGCCCACCGCTTGGGGCTGGCGCCGAAGGGCCAGCCGACGCGCGAGACGGCGACGCTGTTCTGGAACAACCTGATCAAGAAGGGCCGCGTGAACGAGCTGACCTTCTCGCTCGCGCTCTACTTCAAGGACGGTTTCGTGCAAGGCATCAAGAACGCCCTCAACATGCAAGCGGTCGGCCTCGGCCTCGTCAAGGCCAAGCGCCTCAACCCGATGGAGATCCTCGGCGGCCACGCCGTCAAGGACCAGGCCGGCTTCAAGGCGATGATCGCCAAGGCGCGCGAACTCGAAGACCGCAAGAAGGGCTTCGCCAAGTAACGGAGCGACGGATATGGCAAAGAAAGAATACGCGTTCTACCCCGGCTGCTCCTCGCAGTCGAAGGCCTCGGCCTCGAACTACCTGACGTCGGTGAACGCCATGTGCGACAAGCTCGACGTCACCATCACCGAGATTCCCGACTGGAACTGCTGCGGCGCCTCGATCGGCTACGCCGAGGGCGGCGAGTTGCCGCGCTTGGCACTTTCGGCGCGAAACTTCGCCCTGGCCGAGACGCACCTGCCGGGCAAGCAGATGGTTGCCACCTGCGCCGCCTGCTGGCTGGCCCAGCGCGAGGTGAAGGAGCGCCTCGATCACAGCGAGGTGCTGCTCAAGGAGACCAACGAGGCTCTGGCCGCGGCGGGGCTCAAGTACCAGGGCACGACGCCGATCCGCCACATGGTGGAAGTGCTGATCGAGGACCTCGGCTACGACGCCCTCAAGCAGCCGGTGGTGAAGCCGCTGGAGGGCATCAAGTTCGCCGGCTATGTCGGCTGCCAGACCAACCGCCCCTTCGGCATCGCCGGCGAGTCCTTCGAGAACCCGGTGTACCTCGACAAGCTGGTCGAGACCATCGGCGGCGAAGCCGTGCCCTACGACCAGAAGGTCACCTGCTGCGGCGGCGCGCTGGCCTTCTCCGAGCCGGACAAGTCGCAGAAGCAGATCCGCGACATCGTCGAGTCGGCCTACGACCACGGCGCCGAGATGATCGTCACGCCCTGCCCGCTGTGCCAGGCCAACGTCGAGATCTACCAGAGCGAGATCAACAAGAAGCAGGGCACACAGTTCAAAATGCCGGTGCTCTACTACTCCCAGCTGATGACCGTCGCCTACGGTGGCAGCGGCAAGGACGCCGGCCTCGACGGCCAGCTCATCAAGGCGACCAAGCTGGAAGAGATCGCAAAGAAATAGGCGTCACCCAACGAAAAAGCCGGCTTGATGCCGGCTTTTTTATTTGTATCGCCCTCTCAGATACGCCGGCTGGCGTTTTCGAAGGCGGCGGCCAACTCGTCGTAGCTGCGCGTGACGGGATACTGCGGGAACTCGTCGATGACGTTCTGCGGCGGGCGGAAGAGGATGCCGGCGTGGGCCTCGGCCAGCATGGCGGTGTCGTTGTAGGAATCGCCGGCGGCGATGGTCTTGAAGTTGATCGCCTTGAAGGCCTTCACCGATTCGCGCTTCTGCTCGGGCAAGCGCAGGACGTAGTCGCGCACGAAGCCCGTCTCGTCGACCACCAGCTTGTGGCAGAACAGCGCCGGATAGCCGAGCTGCTTCATCAGCGGCATGGCGAACTCGTAGAAGGTGTCGGAGAGGATCACCACCTGGAAGCGCTCGCGCAGCCAGTTCAGGAAATCGGCCGCGCCGGGCAGCGGGCCCATCCCGCCGATGACCTTCTGGATATCGGGCAGGCCGAGCCTGTACCTTTCCAGGAGGGCCAGGCGCCCCTTCATCAGCCTGTCGTAGTCCGGCTCGTCCCGGGTGGTGCGCGCCAGTTCGGGGATGCCCGTGCGCTTCGAAAACTCGATCCAGATTTCGGGAACCAGCACGCCTTCCAGGTCCAGACACGCAAGCTGCACTTCAGTCTCCAGGGATATGCGATTGAAAAGGTTCGGCATTGTAGCCGAATTCGGACGCCCGCTCCGGAGCATCCCGGGATGGGTGCAGCCGCATGATTTTCCGGTTTTTTCGCTTTCTTCCGGGTTCTCCCGGAAAGATATATCTCAAGAAATCCCGCTTTGGGCCGATACAGAAGCATTGGCCGCCAATCCGGATTAGCCCTGAACATGCCGATCCCGCTTCCCTCCTCGCTGCGCACGCGCGTGCTGGTCGCCATCAGCCTGCTCTTCGCGCTCCTCTTCGGCGCGGCGCTGATCCTGCTTGCCCAGGTGCAGCGCCATGAGCGCGAGCAGACGCTCGAGCGCACCCTCGACCAGGCGCAGGCCTTCGCCACCGCCTACGAGCGCGTGCTGGGCGACCAGATCAGCCTGCTCAACGCCGTCGTCGCCCTGCCCGATTTCGGCGTCCGGGACGCCGCCCAGTGCCGCCGCCTTTTCGCCTCCGTGGTGGCCAGCCACGGCTCGCTGCTCGACCTGGCGGCGGTCGACTCCGAAGACCGGCTGCTGTGCGCCGCCAATGACAGCGCCGGCGGCCTCGACCTCGGCGCCCACCCCTTGTTCCGGCGCGCCCTGTCCACGGGCCGCATCGCCCTCGGCGACTCGCTGGCCCTCGGCAAGGAAACGCGTCGCGCCGTGCTCCTCGTCCGCCCGCTGCTCGACCGCGAGGGGCGGGCCCACACCCTGCTCGTCGCCCTCATCGACCAGGACTGGCTCAACCGCCGCTTCGCCGACACGGTGCCGTCCGGCGTCGTGCTGCGCATCCTCGACGCGGAAGGCGTCTTCATCGTGCGCCAGCCCGATCCGGCCTGCTGCATCGGGCGTTCCGGCCTGCACCTGCTCGGCATCCGCGAGGCGCTCGCCGGCAACCGGCCCCACATCGCGGAAAGCGTCTGGCTGGACAACGTCCGTCGCCTGCAGGCCGACATCCCCCTCAAGGCGCCGCTGGCCGGCGTCGTTTCAGTAGGCGTCCCGGTGGCGCTGATCGAGACCACGGCCAACCGCGGCCTGTTCTACGCCACGTTCGCCCTCCTGACGCTTTGCCTGCTCCTCTACCTGCTCGTCTGGGCCGGCACCCAGCGCTACATCCTGCGTCCGATGCGGGTGCTCGCCGACACCGTGCATCGCGTGCGCGGCGGCGAGCTGGGCAGCCGCGTGCCGGCGCTGCCCGGGCATGGCGAATTCGACATGCTGGGCGCCGACTTCAATGCCATGGCCGACGATCTGGCGCGGCGCCAGTTGAAGATGGAGGACGACCTGCGCCGCCTGACCGGCAGCGAGTCTCAGCTCAAGCTGGCCGCCAGCGTTTTCGAGCAGGCCAACGAAGCCATCACCATCACCGACGAAAAGGCCAACATCGTCGCCGTCAGCCGGCGCTTCACCACCATCACCGGCTACCGCGCCGACGAGGTCATCGGAAAAAATCCGCGTCTCCTGCAGTCGGGCCGGCAGGACGCCGCCTTCTACCGGGCCATGTGGCACGCGCTGACGACTGACGGCCACTGGGGCGGGGAAATCTGGAACAGGCGCAAGGACGGGACGACCTATCCCGAGTGGCTGTCTATCTCGGCGGTGCGCGACGACTCGGGCAGGACGACGAATTACGTCGCCGTGTTCACCGACCTCACCGAACGTGTCGCCGCCGAGGCAGCCATCCGCGCCAGCGAGCAATGGCACCGCTCCATGCTCGACAACGCCCCGGAAGGCGTCTGGATCATCGGGCCGGACGAGTGCACGGTCGAAGCCAATGCCCAGTTGTGCGAACTGCTCGGCTACTCGCCGGAGGAAATGCGCGGGCGCAAGCCGACCGACTTCACCGACGAGGCCAACAGCGGGGTTTTCGAGCTGCAGAAGGCGCGCCGCTGGACCCAACTCAAGCGCGTCTACGAGATCGATCTGCGCCGCCGCGACGGCCGCAACATTCCCGTCCAGTTCAGCGCCATCGGACTGCTCGACGCGGCCGGTTCGCCCATGGCCGTGCTGGCCTTCGTCACCGATCTCACCCAGCGTAGGCGCGACGAGCAGACGCTGCGGGAGAGCGAGGCGCGCCACCGCCTGATCGTGGACACGGCGCTCGACGCCGTCATCAGCATGGACTGCGAGGGCTGCGTGACGGAATGGAACGGCGAGGCCGAGCGCATGTTCGGCTACCGGCGCGAGGCCGTCCTCGGCCGGCCGATCGCCGAATTGATCGTGCCGCCGCGTCTGCGCGAGGCGCACCGGCAGGGCCTGAAGCGCTACCTGGCCACCGGCAAGGGCAAGGTGCTCGGCACGCGCATCGAGACCACGGCGATGCGCTCGGACGGCAGCGAGTTCCCGGTGGATCTCGCGATCGCCACCGTGGGCGACGGCTCGGGCCTGTTCTTCAGCGCCTTCGTGCGCGACATCACCGAGCGCAAGCGGCACGAGGAGGAGATGCGCCGCCACCGCCAGGAGCTGGAGCTGCGCGTGGCCGAGCGCACCCAGGCGCTGCAGAGGGCCAACCGCGAGCTGGAGGCCTTCTCCTACTCGATCTCCCACGACCTGCGCGCGCCGCTGCGCGCCATCAACGGCTTCTCGCATCTGCTCGAAGAAGATTACGCCGCCTCCCTCGACGCCACGGCGCGCGGCTATCTCGCCCGCGTGCGCGCCGGCTCGGTGAAAATGGGCGCGCTCATCGACGATCTCCTCGAACTTTCGCGGGTGTCGCGCCACGAAATGAAGCTGGAGGAAGTCGATCTTTCGGCACTGGCCGCCGAGATCGCCGCGGAGCTCACCACCGGCGAGCCCGGCCGCCGGGTGGAGTGGATCATCGCGCCCGGCCTCGATGCCCGCTGCGATGCCGGCCTGATGCGCTCGGCGCTCGCCAACCTGCTCGGCAACGCCTGGAAATACACCTCCCGCCGCGAGCATGCCCGCATCGAATTCGGCGCCGAGGAAAAAGACGGCGGGCGCGTCTATTTCGTGCGCGACAACGGCGCCGGCTTCGACATGAAGTTCGCCGGCAAGCTGTTCGGCGCCTTCCAGCGCCTGCACTCACCCGCCGAGTTCCCCGGCACGGGCGTCGGCCTGGCGATCGTGGCGCGCATCGTCCGCCGCCACGGCGGCGAAATCCGAGCCGAGGCCCACCCCGACGAAGGCGCCACCTTCCGCTTCACGCTCCGCCCCCCGATAACAACACTCTGATTTGTCGGCATGAATACCAAACGGTTTTTTCGTTTGGCCTATAAAGTTCTTCTGGCCGGGACCGTAATAGCATTTGCATCAGCAAGGATATGCCCCGAAGCTGCGGTCCTTGTCCCCTGGCATCCCAGGCT
>Ga0194131_10000830_pt1 | contig 53373 bp, 43 predicted proteins | sample TA2KigO120mmetaG_FD_148631 | JGI IMG/M metagenome (GOLD analysis project Ga0194131, IMG submission 148631) | Freshwater microbial communities from Lake Tanganyika, Tanzania - TA2015053 Kigoma Offshore 120m | ecosystem: Environmental > Aquatic > Freshwater > Lake | place: Tanzania: Lake...
CACGCGCGGCCCTGCGCGAGTCGCGAGCCGCAACCGCGCGCGCGCGCTGCGCAGTGCCTCGGCCGTGCGCTCGGTGCGGCCGGCGTCCAAGAGTTCGAGGAAGGCCACGCCCTGCAGGCCGGTCGCGGCGAGCGCGGCATGCGAGCCCGGATCGACCTGGATGTCCCCGACCTGCGTGCACCCGGATTCGAGCAGCGCGCGCGCGCCGGCGCGCAAGGCGTCCGATTGCAGGCGCGCGAGCTGCTCCGGCCGTTGCGCACGTCGCAAGGCGAGCAGTTGCTCGATCCAGCGCGCCATCGAGAGGCCCGGGCGCAGCGCGCGCGCGGCCCAGCCCAGTTCCAGGTGCGCGTGCGCATTCACGAGCCCGGCGGTGACGACACCGTCCACATGCAGCGCGCGGGCCGCGCCACGCGCACGTCGCGCGGCAGTGCCGCGCAGCACGCGCACGACGCGGCCCGCGCGAAGCTCGAGCACGGCGTCCTGCAGAACCACGTCCGGATCGACGACGATCCACCGCGCGTGCAGGCTCTGCGCCGTCGAGCGTTCAGGGGAAGCGGGCGATGGCATTGGTGCGAGACAGCGTGCTCGATGGGCCCGCGAGAACGCAACGGGCTCCGCCTCCCTGCGGATGGCGGAGCCCGTGTGCGCTGCGATCGAACCGCGACTCAGTTCGGCGTCGCGAGGATCTTCAGGTTGGTGACGCCGAAGAACTGGTTCGGGTAGAAGCTGGTCGTGCGGTCGAACATGATCTGGAAGCGAATCATGTTCGAACGCAGCTTGGCGGCCTCACCCGCCGGCAGGTAGCTGAAGTAGTCGTTCAACTCGGCCGGATGACGCACCCAACCGGTGAGCGACTCGGGCAACACCGGACCATTCGGATCGGTCGTGTCGATCGAGCACAGGTTGTCGACCGCCTTGATCACGCGCGCGCCCTGGAATCGCACCACGAGCGGGCTCTTCGCCGCACCACCCAAATCCGAACCGAGGAAGTCTTCGATCGATTGGCCGCCGATCAGAACCGTCGGTTCGCGCCACGAGAGCAGCTGGAACCCCGGGATGTTGGTCACGACGTCGATGTCCCAACCGTAGACATCGTCAGCCGAGCCGGGACCGCCGAGGTCATCCTCCTTGAAATCGAGCAGGAAGTAGTTGCCGCTCGGGCGCAGCCAGCACGATTGCGAGCCGGAATACCCGGTCGGCCCGATGAGCTTGGTGGCGAACAGTCCCGAGGAGAGGATGATGTCCGAATCCGGGCCGCCGAAGGTCGGGCTGGATGGCGCATAGGGAGACACCTTCCCAGCCAACTGTTGGAGGTCGAGCAACGTGGAGGCCTCGACGCGGAGGAAGCCAGCGCCGCCCGTGCCGCCAACCGTCCCGAAGTCACCGACGCCGCCCGGGCCGCCGGAGATGTTGATACGTCCGGGAGTGTCCGCGATCGCCACATCGGGCGCCTGAATCAGCACCCCGCCGCCGGAGCCGCCACCGCCGGGACGCGCGCCCGCGCGCGGGTCGGGCCCGGTGGGAAGGGAAAGCGGAACATAGTCTCCACCCGAACCACCGCTGGCATCGACGAAGCCGTCGACCTGGACGCGGCGCCCGGCTTGCAGTTGCACGGCACCACCGCCGCCGCCGCCGCCGGCGGCGCTGTGCGAGTAGTACTCGAGCAGGTTGTTCGCGTAGAAGGCGCCGAAGATCGGCTTGATGTAGGTGAGGCCGCCGCCTCCTCCACCGCCGCCGGAACCTCCGACCAACTTGTCAAGCTCAGGATCGAGATTCTTGAAGCTCGGATCGATCGAGGCGGCGCTTCCGGCAGCTGAGGGCGGCGGGAACAGGAAGGTCACCAGCCCGGCCAAATTCAGGATTTCCGACGGAGCGCGATTGGTTCCGGACGTGCCATCCGTCGAGAAGGCCCCGCCCGAGCCGATGCCTCCCACCAGATCGCACTGACCGACGATGTCGTAGAAGATCGCGTCCTTGAATTGGACCGGAGGCGGGACGGTCGGATCGGGCGGAGGGCCGTTCGTGGTCGGGAAATTCGGCGGCCAGTGCTGGCCGGCTCCGCCTCCCCCCAAGCTGCTCGCGCCTCCGCCGATGCCCTCACCCGCGGTGCCGTTGATCAAGGCGCCGGGGTTCAGGACGCCCTTCTTGTCGCCACTCATATTGAGCAGCGAGGTCTGCCCGGTATTGTCAGCGCGGTCGGCTCCTCGCCCACCATCGCCACCCCCTGGACCGGCGACTCCGCCGACGCCGCCATCGATGCTGAGGAGCTGCCCCGCCGAGTCGGAGTTCGCCGCCCAGCTCTGGTGGCCGCCCTGGCCTGTCGAATCCTCGATCGGGGAGCTGCCAGTCACGTCGATCAGGCCGCGCACGGTCATCTCGCCGCGCGCGTACAGCCGCGCGGACTTGGCGCCGCTGAAGCGCAGCACCGAGCCGGTATCGACCTGCACGCTCGCAAACTCGAAGATGCCGGTGGTGATGGTCTCGGTGTGCGTCGTCCCAGGCACCGGATCGACGGCCCCCAACGCCACGACGTTCTGGATGCCGCCGAGGCCGTCGATTCCGCCTGCGCTCGAGGTCCCGTTGAGGACTTGCGAAGTCGTGCTCAGCGTCACCGATTGGCCGTTTTCGATCAGCAGATCGCCGAGCCGACCGCTACCGCCGCCGAGGCTGGGGCGCAGGCCTCCCAGGCCCCAGATCGCGCCTGATCGGCGCGTGTCTTCGTTCTTCGTCAGCGTGAACTGCTCGCCGGTGCCGTCGGGGATGATCGTTTCGGAGAAGATGATCAGCTCGGGCACGAACGAGACCGAGCCGAAGTTCTCGAGCGAGTTGCTGCCCAGGTCCAGGATCGTCGCCGGAGTCTTCACGACGACGCGGCGCGGCAGCGTGCCGGTGCCCGAGGAGGGCAGTCCGCCCGACGGCGTGAACTTCACGATCGTCTTCAGCGAGCTCTGATCGATATTGATCTGGAATGTGCCCGACACAACGGTCTGGTCGGAGGTGTCGGTGACGTCCCCATCGGGGTCGACGAGCACCGAGATGGTCGGCGATACACCCGTGACCGGGTTGACCAAAGTGGCCGGGTTCATCACGTCATCGAAGGTGAGCGTGATCAGGGTGTCGCGGAAAACGTCGATCTCGCCATCGGCCGGCACGCCGAAAGCGAAACCGTTCGGCACGCCGAAGGCGTCGTAGCTCGTGACCTTGTCGACCGTCACCGCGACCGACGGCTTGCCCGGCACCGCATCGTTGATGCCCTTGCTCGCGACGACCGTGCAGAACAGTCGCGAAGAGTTGGACAGACCGGCCTGGCTCTTGATGTGCGAAACGCCCGGATTCTGGGTCGAGCCCGGCACGTCGATCTGGTAGGACGCGCCCTGGTCGAGGCCGAAGATCGGGTTGCCGGTCGAATCGAAGGTGACCTGGGGCCGGAAGATCAGGCGCTTCGAGTTGGACGGATCGAGCGAGTAGGTTCCAATCGGCGTCTTGCCGGTCGCCAGGTTGACGACCTTGAAGGTCGACTTGGTCACCGACGCGAGGTCGACGGCCTGCGCGAACTCGACGACGATCTCCTCGTTGACGTAGATCGCATTCGGACCACAGTTCACCTGCGTGCCGCCCTGGCCTGAGCTGCACCCGAGCGAACAGGACACCACGAACATCTTCGAGCTGCCGCCGGTCGAGCCGCCTGGTGCGCCGCTGCCTCCACCACCCGAGCAAGCGCTCGCGGCGAGGCCCAGGCCCAGGACGAAGGCGAGGAGAGGGGTTCCGTTCGACATCATGAGTTCAGAGGAGAAAGGGCGCTGAGGACGGACATGGCACCACGGCGGGACCGGTCACGCGCGGCGCGACCGGACAAGTCTGGACCACGCAGGAGGGACGGGCGAAAGGGGGGGCAAGGTTGCGGGAGGGCACCAAGTCGGAAACAGGGTGCGCGCTGCGTTCCGATGCCGTGAGAACAGCACTAGTGAGGGGTCGAGCACTATAGTGGCCGGTCCCGCGGGGTTGCCACCCTTTTTCACCCGTTGAGGGCCTGCCGACAGTCCGAGTCCATGAGCCACGCCTTCTTGCCATACAAACGACGTACCCATTGCGCGGATTCACTCGCCGGCCTCGCCAGGACCGGCTGGCGGGCCTCCCAGAGGGGTACGGTCCGCTTCGCTCCTGCCGCGATCGCACGTTCCGGGCGAGCGATTGCGCACCTTCCAAGCTGGCTCTTGGCCTGCGGCCTGGCACTGGCGGGCTGCGCGGAACCGGCATCGGAAGCCGCCCCGGCGGGGTCGTCCCCCCCGGCATCCGCCGCTGTGGAACCGATCTCCGCTTCGATCGGCAAACCGACCAGCGGGCCGGCCGGCCGCGCCGCGGAGATCGATGCGCTGATCCGGGAACTCACGCCGCCGGCCAAGGACGCGACGAGCGACAAATTCGACCTGTGGATCCGCGCTCGCAAGGCCGCGCTGAACGCACGCGCCGCACCGGACCCGGAGTTCGGTCGCGCGTGCTGGGCCGCCTATCGCGAACGTCCCGAGCTCGTGTTCGACGTCCGTCGCGATCTGCTCGAAGTGGCCGCGCGCACGGATCCGGCCGGCATGCGCGACCGCCTGGTCGCGGAATTCGAAGCCTACGAGGTGGAATTGGGACTGCGCGCGCGCGCGATCGACCTGTTGGCCGAGCTCGATCCGCCGCGCGCGCTGGAGCTGCTCGAGCCGCTGGTGCGCGAGCCGCGCAAGTCGAAGACTTGGCCGCCGCAGGAAACGCTGCTGTCGGCCTGGAACGAGGCCGCGCTGCGAGCCGGCATCGCGCGTTCCGACCTGCTGGGCGCGGTGGCAGCCGACCTGTTGCAGGACGATCCCGCCCGGCACTTCGCGGTGCGGCAGCTCGGCACGTGCGGCGACGCGCGCGCCGCGCAGGCGCTGGAGGCGGTGCTGGTCGAATCCACCGGGAACGGCTACCTGCGCCGACTGGCCGCGCAGTCGTTGAGCGGCGACCGGCGCTTCACGCAGGCCTGCGCGACGTTGCGCCGCGTGCTCGAACGCGAGTCGGACGAGAACTTCGCGCTGTTCCTCGACTCGCTCGTGCGCAAGACCTGCCCATGACCGACTCGAGGCCCCGTCCGCCGATGCTGACCGACACGCACGCGCACGTCTTCTGGGACAGCTTCGAGGCCGACCGGGAAGCGGTGCTGGAGCGCGCGCGCGCCGCGGGCGTCGAGCGCATGATCGTGGTCGGCACCGACGAGCAGACCTCGCGCGCCGCCTTCGAGCTGTGCCAGGGCAGGGCCGACCTCTTCCCCACGGCCGGCATCCACCCGCACGAGGCCGCGGCGGCGGACGACGGCATGCGCGCGCGCGTGCGCGAGCTGTGCGCGCGCGCGGAGTGCGTCGCCGTCGGCGAGACCGGGCTCGACTACTTCAAGGAGTTCTCGCCGCGCGCCGCGCAGCTCGATTCCTTCGCGTGGCACGCGGAGCTGGCGCTCGAGCTCGGCAAGCCGTTGATCGTGCACTGCCGCGACGCGCACGCGGACACGTTGCGCGTGCTGCGCGAAAGCGGTGCGGGGCGCGGCGTCATGCATTGCTACAGCCTCGGCGCGGAGGAGTTGCCGGGCTACCTCGAGCTGGGCTTCCACATCTCGTTCTCGGGCATCCTGACCTACCCGCGCACGGAGCGCCTCAAGGCCGCTGCGCGCGCCGTGCCGGAAGACCGGCTGGTGGTCGAGACCGACTGCCCGTATCTCGCGCCGCAGGACCAGCGCGGCCGGCGCAACGAGCCCGCCTTCGTGCGCAGCGTCGTGCAGGAGCTGGCGCGTCTGCGCGGCCGCGGCTTCGAGGACATCGCCCGCTCGACCTCGCGCAACGCCGCCGTGCTGTTCGGGCTACCCCCGTCCTGAGCCCGCGCCAGACTGGGCGGGAAAGCGCGCGTGGGCGCGGTCGATCGCTCGACCGCGCCCACGCGCAGACTGGAATGCCGGCAGCTTTTTACTGCAGCACGGTCCAGGACTCACCGTCGGTCGAGGCGCCGGCCAGACCGACCGCGCTGGCCATGTCGCCCGCCGCCGTGTAGACCGCATCGAAGGCCGGCACGCCGACGTTGCCGTCGTAGACGCTGGCCTTGTTGCCGAACTGCAGCACGTCGCCGTCCTGGTTGATGAAGAACGTGCGGTTGCCGGACTTGCCCGCGTCGATCGGCCAGGCGTAGCAGCACCACAGGATCTCGCAGTTGTTCGGAGCCGGCTCCGAGCCAGCCGTCGCACCGCCGTTGAGGTCCTCGGGGATGCCCGGAGTGGCGCCCGCCGTCACATCGGGCAGGAACATCTTGAAGATGTAGCCCGAACGCGCGACGGTGCCTTCGCCCGTGCCGTCGTTGTCCTGCAGGTTGCCGAACGCGTTCGACAGCATGGCGGGAGAGAGCAGATCGGCGCCGATACCGGGGACGCCGCCGCCCGTGTCCTCGCGCAGCGCGGCCGTGCCGGCGAGCTCGCCGAAGTAGCCGTACTCGCCGCCGCCGTCGCCGTCGGAATCGACCGCGTTCGACGACTGGAACTGAGCTTGCGAGGCCGCGATCGAGCGCAGCGTCGCGATCGCCGCGGACTCGTTGGCGGCCAGACGCGCGCTCATGAGCTTGGGAATGGCGACCGACGCGATGATGGCGATGATCGCCACGACGATCATCAGTTCGATCAGCGTGAAGCCAGAATTGTTCTTGTTACGGATCATCTTGAAGCTGTCCCTCCGGACTTGGTTGGATGTGTCCGGCCCTGGTTGTGTTGCTCCTCTGGGCCGGCACGTCGCCGACACGAACCACAAGTTCGCGCCGACCTGCCCTGTGGCCCGCGCCGGCGAGCCGTCCACCCTGAGCACGACGTCCTACGCCGGACGTCGCGTCGTACGCAGGACCCTTGAACGGGGCCCTTCGCACGCAGGGAGTGTTTCGGCGGCCACGCCCCTGGGGCTTGAAGGGTCGCGCGGATTCATGCTGCTTCGGATCGCGCTCGCGGCGGCCTGGAAGGAAATTCCGGCCCTCGGCCCGCTCACGACGATGCCGCCGGGCGCCCCCGGCGGAGAGCAACGCGTGGCTACTTCGACGAAGAGAGCTTCCCGACGATGTCGAGCAGCGGCATGAACACCGCCATGACCACGCCGCCGACGATGATGCCCATGAACGCGATCAATAGCGGCTCGATCAGGCTCGTGAGCGCCTTGATCTGGGCCTTCACCTGCTGATCGTAGAAGTCGGCGACCTTGTCGAGCAGGGTTTCGAGCGCACCCGCTTTCTCGCCGATCGAGATCATGCGCACGACCATCGGCGGGAACACGTTGCTGCGGGAGAGCGGCTCCGAAAGCATGTTGCCGCCCTTCACGCTCTCCTTGGACTCGCGCACGACGTCCGACACGACCTGGTTGCCGGCCGTGTCTGCGACGATGTCCAGAGTGCCCATGATCGGCACGCCCGAGCGGATCAGCGTCGCGAAGGTGCGCGAGAAGCGCGCCAGCGCGATCTTGCGCGCCAAGGGTCCGAACACCGGCACGTGCAGCGAGAGCTTGTCGTACAGGTAGGACCCGTTCTTCGTGCGCGAGAAGCCGACCAGGCCGCCGATGATCCCGAAGAGCCCCCCGAACGCGATCATCCAGTGCTCGCGCAGGAAGTCGGAGGTGCCGAGCACCATCTTGGTCAGCTCAGGCAGCTCCATGTCCATCTGGCTGAAGATCTCCTTGAAGGTCGGCACGACGCCGAGCATCAGGAAGGCGGTGATTCCGAGCACCAGCGTCAGCGAGATGACCGGGTAGGTCATGGCCGACTTGACCTCGCGCCGCAACGCCTCGTTGGCCTCCATGTAGTCGGCCAGGCGTTCGAGGATCACGTCCATCTGGCCCGAGACCTCGCCCGCGCAGACCATGCTGATGTAGAGCTGCGAGAACACGCCGGGCATCTTCTGCATGGCCGCGGAGAGATCCGACCCGCCGCGCAACTCCGCGGCGATGTTGTTGCAGCACAGCTTGAAGCCCGGGGTCTCGGCCTGGTCTTTCAGGACCTCGATCGCCTCGAGGATCGCGATGCCCGCTCCGACCATCGTCGCGAGCTGGCGCGTGAACATGACCAGTTCCTCGCGCGAGGCCGACGGACGCGGCTTGAACAGCGCGAATCCCGATCCGCCGGAGCCTCCGGAGCTGACCTCTTCGACCTTCAGCACGACCATGTTGCGCCGCCGCAACTCGGCCAGCGCCTCGCCCTGGTCGGGGGCCTGGATCGTGTCCTCGACGGTGCGTCCGGTGGCGTCCTTGGCTGCGAATCGGAAATTGCCCATGTTCGAATCTCTCCCTAGTCGGAAACCGTGACTCGCAGGACTTCCTCGAGCGAGGTGTGGCCCCGGATGACGTTGAGGATCCCCACGCGACGCAGCGTGAGCATGCCCGCGGCAAGCGCGGCCCCCTTGATCTCGGCCACTGCGCGCCCTTCGACGATCATGCGCTTGATGGTCGCGTCGAGCAGCATCGTCTCGAGCAGCGCGAGGCGGCCCTTGTAGCCGTTCTTGCAGCGCGGACAGCCCGGCGGGTGCGGGCCGTGCAGCTTCAGTCCCTGCAGTTCGCTCGCCTTGAAGCCGACGTTCAGCAGCTCCTTTTCCGGCAGCTCCAGCGGCACTCGGCAGTGCTCGCACAAGCGCCGCACGAGGCGCTGCGCGCACACGACGACGACCGAGCTCGAAACCATGAACGGATCGATGCCCATGTCGATCAGACGCGTGATCGCCTGCGGTGCGTCGTTGGTGTGCAGAGTCGAAAGCACCAGGTGTCCGGTCAGCGCCGCCTTGACCGCGATCTCGGCCGTCTCCTTGTCGCGGATCTCGCCCAGCAGCACGACGTCCGGGTCCTGGCGCAGGATCGAGCGCAGCGCGCCCGCGAAGGTCAGACCGCGCTTGGGATTGACCGGCACCTGGTTGATGCCGTCCATGCGGTACTCGACCGGATCCTCGACCGTCACCACGTTGATCTCGGGCGAAGCGACCTCCTGCACGCACGCGTACAGGGTCGTCGACTTGCCCGAGCCGGTCGGACCAGTGACGAGCACCATGCCGTAGGCCGATTCGGTGCCCGCGCGGATGTCGGCCAGGCACTTGGGCTCGTACTTGAGATCGTCGAGCTTCTTGGCCGCGCCGCCCTGGTCGAGAATACGCATCACGCACTTCTCGCCGCCGACGACCGGCAAGGTCGAGAGACGGAAGTCGATGCGGCGGTTCTCGTGCTTGATCTGGAACTTGCCGTCCTGGGGGATCTGGCGCTCGGCGATGTCGAGACTGGCCAGGATCTTCAGGCGCGAGCTGATGGCCGGTCCCATCGTGCGCGGCACGCGGCCCTGCTCCGCCATACGACCGTCGACGCGGAAGCGGATGCGGATGTCCTTGTCGCCGGGCTCGATGTGGATGTCGCTGGCCTTCTCGCGCAGCGCGCGCAACAGCACGCTGTTGACGACCTTGACTGCCGGCGCGTCCTCGCTGCCGGTCGCGACCTCGCTGGAGAGCTCGCGGACGTCGTCGTCATCGGGCCTGACCGCCTCCAGATCCGACGTATCGCCGGTGCCGAGCACGCCCTCGATCTGCTTATTGTCCTTGTCGTAGTACGCGATCAGCGCCTGGCGCACGGCCGAAGGGTGCGACAGCACCGTGCGGACCTTGCAGCCGGAGATCTGCTTGAGGTCGTCGAGGCGCAGGACGTCGAAGGGGTCGCTGACCGCAACCGTGAGCACGTCGCCGTTGAGCACGATCGGCAGGACGAGCAGCTGCTCGCACAGTTCGCGCTGGATCGCTTCGACGGCGTTCTGCTCGAGCTTGACGCGCACGAGGAACACCGGCACGACGCCGGCCGCGGGACCGACCGTCTCGAAGAACTGTCGCTCGGTGAACTTGCCGCTCGAGAGCAGCAGCTCGAGCACGTTCTCCTTGCCCTTCGAGGCGGTATCCCATTCCTCGGCGGTCACGAAACCGGCGTCCGTCATCAGACGCCGGATCTTGGGAGAGGTACCGACCATTACGCGGCTCGCAGCAGGGTTTTGAGTTCGGAAGTGTCGGACACGCAGCGCTCCGCCGCGTCCTGGCGGATCTTGCCGGTGCGCACGAGATCGGCCAGAGACGCCGACATGGTCTTCATGCCGAGTCGCCCGCCCGTCTGGATCTGCGAGTAGATCTGGTGCGCCTTGCCCTCGCGGATCAGCGCGCGCACGGCAGGCGTCGCGAGCATCACCTCGGAGGCCAGCACGCGTCCGCGGCCCGAGGCCAGCGGCAGCAGTTGCTGGCTGAACACGCCTTCGAGCGTGAATGCGAGCTGCGTGCGCACTTGCTCCTGCTGGTGCGCGGGGAACACGTCGATGATGCGGTTGATCGACTGCACCGCGTCCGAGGTGTGCAGCGTGCCGAAGGTCAGGTGGCCCGTCTCGGCGAGCGTCAGCGCGGCCTCGATCGTCTCGTGGTCGCGCAACTCGCCGACCAGCACGACGTCGGGATCCTGTCGCAGCACGCTGCGCAGCGCGCGCTGGAACGACTGCGAGTCGTGCCCGATCTCGCGCTGCGTGACCAGGCAGCCCTGGTTGGCGTGCGTGAATTCGATCGGGTCCTCGACCGTGATGATGTGGCCCTTCTCGCGCTGGTTGATGAAGTCGATCATCGCGGCGAGCGTGGTGGACTTGCCGGAGCCCGTCGCGCCCGTGACCAGCACGAGTCCCGAGTTCAGATTGCACAGGTTCTCGCAGACCTTGCGCGGCAGGCCGAGCTGGTCGAAGTCGGCGATGCGATGCGGCACCAGGCGCATCACGGCGCCGATCGTGCCGCGCTGGTAGAACACGTTGGCGCGGAAGCGCCCCTGCCCCTCGAGGCCGAACGAGCAGTCGAGTTCCAGCTCGCGGTCGAGCTTCGCGATCTGGTCGCTGGTCAGCACGCTCGTCGAGAGGCGGCGCGTGTCCTCGGGTGTCATCGGCGGGCACTCGACGGGCACCAGGCTGCCGTCGATGCGGATGCGCGGCGGAGATCCCACGGACAAGTGCAGATCGGAACCGCTCTTGCGGACCAAGAGCGAGAGCAGGTCTTCCATGGAGATCATCGGGGCGCTACCTCTCGTGCAGGGAACGACCGCTGCTCGTCGCGCCTCCGAAGCGAGACGACGATGCGGGCAGGGTCGGGGCCTACATCGGAAGCCGGGCCGCTCGCCCTGAATGCGGCGCGGCGGCTGGCGCACCCTCCAGGAGTTGCGCGGGCCGCCGCTGGAAAGAATTTCGCCCCGTCCGGGACCTTGGTCTAGGTGGCTGCGCGGGGAATTGGGGAATCCGCGCCACCACCCCGGGTTGCGTGCATCCAGGGCTGGGGCAACACACGCCCCGATCCAGCGCATGCCCGGAGGCCCTCGATGTTCACACCCCCCTGCTGTCCCAATCCCCTCTGCTCGTCCCACCAAGGCCAGCCTTTCACCTACCAGTGTCGCGGGTCCTTCCACCGCGCTCTCGATGACCGGCTCGTCCAGCGCTACAGCTGCGGCGTCTGCGGCAAGTTCTTCTCCGATCAGAGCTTTCGACTCGATTATCGGCTGCGCAAACCCAAGCTCACCGAGCCCGTCTTCTGGATGCTCGCCTCCAAGGTCACGCATCGGCAGACCGCGCGACTGCTGCGTTGCAATCGCGGCACCGTGCACCATCGACTCGAATTGCTCGGTAGCCACTGCCGAAAATTCCATGCGCGCCAGCTACAGCGATTGAAGGGAACGCTCTCACCCGACCTGGCGCTCGACGAGCTCGAGACCTACGAGACCGACCGGCGCCTGCAGCCGCTGACCGTCCCCGTGCTGCTGCACGAGTTGAGCTGGTTCGTGCTCGACGTTCAGGTTGCGCCGCTGGCCTCGCGCGGCGGTTTGCGTGAGCCCGACCGGATCCGCCGCGACCAGCTCGCCGCGCGATCAGGACAACGCCGCAGCGGCTCGACGGAGGCGGTCGGCAAGTGCTTTGCGAACATTGCGCCGCTGCTCGCGCCTGGCGCAGGCGGCATGTTGCGTACCGATCAGAAGCAGACTTATGTACGGCTCAAACACCGCTCGTTGCCCGAAGGCATGACGCACGTGCGCATTTCGTCGGAGGAGCCGCGCGGAATGGACAACCCGCTGTTTCGGATCAACCGCACGCTCGCGATGATGCGCGATGGGGTGTCGAGGCTGGTCCGCAGGACCTGGGCGGCCGCGAAGAAGCGCGAAAAGCTGGAAAAGCACCTGTGGGTGTGGGTCGTATTCCGCAACTACGTGCGGCGCATGATCAACCGAAGCCCGGGGCAATCAGCCGCCAGCACCCTCGGGCTATTCCCGGGACTGCTGCCGACCCATGACCTGCTCGGCCTGTGCCCGCAATTCCGCGCCGATCCCCCTCTGAACCGCGCAGCCAACTAGGCCAGGGTCCGGCCGTGTCCCCCGCCCCCGGGGGTTCTCAAGCTCAACCTCGCCCCCACCGGCGCATCGAACGCCTCCTTCGAACCCAACCTCCGCGTCACCCCGCCCGGCGTAACCAACACCGCCGCGCTCACCGCCCCCCGCGGGCCGCCGGCGCGGCCTGCAGGGCCACGGAGCGAGCGCTCGGCGACCCAGGCTCCGCGCACCGGCACGAGAAAACGCAGACGCTTCTCGATGCCGTCGCCGCCGCGGCGAGCACCGCGACCGCCGGAACCGCGCCGCACGTCGAGCTTCTCGACGCGGACGGGGAACGCGAGTTCGAGCGCCTCGATCGGCGTGTTGCGCGTGTTCGTCATGTGCGTGTGCACGGCCGACTCTCCATCTCGCTGCGGGCCTGCGCCGGCGCCGCCGGCGATGGTCTCGTAGTAGGTGAACGCGCCGCGACGCGGGTCGTGGCCGCCGAAGGACAAGTTCGCCATCGTTCCGCTGCTCGCTGCAGGAAGGCGTCCCGGCAACGCGCGCGCGAAGGCCTCCAGGATCACGTCGACCAGCCGTTGACTCGTCTCGACGTTGCCGCCGGCGACGGGTGCCGGATAGCAGGCGTCGACCAGGCTGCCCTTGCGCGTCAGCACCCGCACGGGCGCCAGCACGCCGTCGTTGGTCGGCGTGTGCGGGGGCAGCAGCAGGCGCAGGGAGTACAACACCGCGGAGACGACGACCGCGTGCACCGTGTTGAGCGGCGACTCGAGTTGGTCGTCGCTGGCACGGAAATCGAACGTCGCGCGGCCGCGCGCGAGCTGAAGACGCAATCGAATGCGCGCCAAGCCGTCAGGCGATGCGCCCGGCACTTCGAGCACATCTTCGACCGCGTGCCGTCCGCTCGGCAGGCGTGCGAGTTCAGCCCGGCAGGCTCGCGCGCTCCAGTCGAGCAATTCGGACGATCGCCGGATCAGCGTCGCGCGTCCGTGCTCGGCGCACAGCTCGCCCAGTCGCTGCACTCCGGTGCGATTGGCGGCCCACTGAGCCTCCAAATCGGCCTCGCGTTCGCGCGGCACGCGCATGTTCGCCAGCAGCAGCTCCAGCAGCGCGCGATCGAAGGCTCCACGCGCGACGAGACGCAGCGGTGGGATGCGCAGTCCCTCGCCGTGGATGTCGCGAGCCGGCGCCATGGAGCCCGGCGCGGCGCCGCCGACATCGGCGTGGTGCGCGCGATTGGCCACGTAGAACGAGGGCCGTCGCTCGCCGGACAGGAAGACCGGTGACACGAGGGTCAGGTCAGGCAGGTGAGTGCCGCCGCGATACGGGTCGTTGAGCAGTACCGCATCGCCGGCGTGCATCTCGAGCGCCTCGATCGCGGCTTGAACGGAGAGCGGCGCTGAGCCGAGGTGCACCGGCAAGTGCGCCGCCTGCGCGATCATGCGGCCGCGCGCATCGAACAGCGCGCAGGAAAGGTCGCGGCGCTCCTTGATGTTCGGCGAGAACGAAGAGCGAATCAGTGCGGCGCCCATCTCCTCGGCCACGGAAGCGAAGAGGTGATCGAACACCTCGATCCACAATCCGCCGTCACCGCGCGCCAAGCTCAGCGCTCCTCGTCGGGATAGTCCAGGACCTCGAAGGGCGAGTAGTCGATCGTCTCCCAGCATTCCAGCGGCACGAGCTGGACCCCGTCAGAGCCTCCGGCGCGCCGCCACACGACGATGCGCACGGTGCGCGTCAGGTAGCCGCCGCGTTCCTCGCGCTTGCGCACTTCGACCGGATCGTCCAGGGACTCGGAGCCGTCCTCGGCCGCGGTTCGCTTGCGCGCCGTGATGTAGACGGAGAACACGTTGCTCTGCACCGTCAGCATCTGCTGGATCTCCGCCTGCTGCTGCGGCTCGATGTTCTCCCAGCCGTCGACCTCCTTCAGATCACCCAGCGACTTGAAGAACTTGCGCGGCAGGACTTCGCGGCCCCATTCGTCGTACTCGGGTTCGGCCTCTTCGCCGTCCTTCTCGGCCTCCTCGGTCGCTTCCTCGTCCTCGAGGTTTCGATATTCGATCACTCCGTCCCAGAACTGCGGCGGGATGTCGCGATCGTCGAACAACGCCTTGAGCACGGCAGCGGGAGCGGTGTTCACGTTCACGGCAATGCCCGTCGCGTCGCTGGTTCCTCCGCCGCCGGCACCTGCGGTGCCGGATCCCTGCGCGCCGGCGAAGGACGCATTGAAGCCGCTGCCCCCGGACCCCCCGGAAGGCGCCTTCGAATCGCCGCTGTTGCCCTGGTTGTTGTTACCCGCGCCCGCGGTCCCCGGAGGAGTGCCGGGTTCGCCGCTGCTGGCGCCGAGTTCCTGCATCAACTCGGCACGTGTGGAGAGCGAGGTCCAGACGGTCAAGAAACTCGAGAGCGCGTGCACGACGTGCCCCTCGGAATCGCGGAAATCCCGGAACTGACTATCGTCGAAGCCGGGGAGCACTGCGAATTCCCGCAACGAGAGCGGAAGTCCCTGCTCGAGCGTATTGCCGTCCTTGTCCGTGTCGGTCAGCAGCGCGGGGCGCGGCAGCACCGAATCGAGGCGCAGCTTGAGATGATCTCGAATCGACTCCGCCATCCGCCGCGCGCGCGCGCCGTCGACGTCCGCCTCGGTCCCCTCGCGGTACATGTCGATGATGCGAGTCAATCGATCGAGCGCCTTGCGAGCTTCGTCTTCGTTCTTGGTCAGGATCGCGAGCAGGTTGTACTTGCTGTCCTCGTCCTGAATCAGGATGCGCAGATCGATCTCGTTGATCGACGTGCGTTCCGGTCGGCCCCAGGAGTCCATCCTCGAATCCACCGGGCCTTGCTGCGCGCCCGCGCCGTCGCCGGCTCCACCACCGCCGAATGGACTGCCTCCACCGAACGGATTGCCGCCGCCACCTGCGCCGCCGAATCCCTGCAGGCCTTCGGCGGAGCCGCCGCTGCCCTGGGGCAGACCCGGCATGCCTCCCCCGCCACCGCCCATGCCCCCGGCCGCTCCACCTTCGCTCGATTGAGCGTCGCTCTTCAGGTTTTCGAACACCTGGAGCTGGGCCGAGGCGATCGCGAGGTCCATCTGGATGAGCGTGACCTCGTTGCGCGCGATGCGAGCATCGGTGCCGGTCGCGATGTTCAACTGGAACACGATCGCGACGAGCACGAAGAGCACAAGCAACGAGAGCATCAGCGCGGCGCCGCTGCGCGGGTCGCGGGCATCGATGCTGCGTGGGTTCCTGGGTGCAAGCATGGGGAAGGACCACCGCCGCGCTCGTAAGCCGGCCGTGGAATCGATGGGCGAAAGTAACGAACCTCGGAGGGGCCGCAGATGAGCAGGAAGGGTCGAGGCGCCGCCCGCCAGTATGACGCAATGAGCCGGTGCGATCTTCCCGGCAGGCGGTGTGGGGTGTTGCGCTTCCCGGCAGGCGGTGTGGGGTGCAGCGCTTCCCGGCAGGCGGTGTGGGGTGCAGCGCTTATCGACAGGCGGTGTGGGGTGCAGCGCTTATCGACAGGCGGTGTGGGGTGCAGCGCTTTCCCCAGTCGGTGTGGGGTGCGGCGCTTCCCGGCAGGCGGAGCGGAGTCGTAGCGCTTCCCAGCAGTCGAATAGCGAACACAGTGGACCCTGGCGTGGTTGACTGCGCGCCGGCTCGGAAGGCCCCACCCATGGGGGTCGCTGCGGTCGATCGCCCCCTGTCGGTCGCGGACGCGCAGTCAAACGGACCAGGGTCGTCGCTGCGCTCCCCAACGGCAGGTGAGCGATCGCAGCGGACCCAGGCTTGGTTGACGGCGCGCCGGCTGGGAAGGCGGCAGCGCCAGGAGCCGCCGCGGTCGATTGGCCCCTGTCGGTCGCGGACACGCAGTCAACCGGATCACGCTGGTCGCAGCTGTCCCCGGCAGTCGGAGCCGGGTCTCGGCGGGCTCAGAAATCGCGCTGCACGTCGATCCCCTGCAGGATGCGCGGGCGGATGAAGAACAGCACGTGCGCCTTTTCGCGGAGTTCGAGCTTCGAGCGGAACAGCCCGCCGAGCACCGGAATGCTGCCGAGCACGGGCACCTTGCGCGTCCTCTCCGTGTTGCGCGTGGTCGTCAGGCCGCCGAGGATCACCGCCTGGCCGGGTTGCAGGTAGACCACCGTACGCGCTCCGCGCTTGGCGATGACCGGGTTGGAGAGCAAGCCGCCGGCACCACCGGAGGAGATCAGCGATGCAACGCTGCCGGCCTGCTGTGACGCCTCGATGTCGATGTTCAAGGCGACGGTGTCGGTGCCGACGACGCGCGGCACGATGTACAGCTTCACGCCTACCTCTTCGAACAGCAGCTGCGCGGTGTACTGATTGGCCGCGTTGATGTTGTCGATCTTGTAGAACGGAATCCTGGTGATGTTGACGATCTCGGCCTTGCTGCCTTCGCGAACGGCGATGCGCGGCTGCGAATCGATCTGCACGTTCTCCCAGGTCGAGAGCGCCTGTAGCACGGCGTTGAACGCGAGGCCGTCCTGCACCGCCCCCAGCGTCAACAGCGCCGAGCCCAGATCGGTCGTCGGGAAGGAGTAGTCGAAGCCCTTGATCAGCGTGTCGTCGCCGGGCGCGTCGAAGATCGGCGTACCGGTCGCGACGGGCTTGACCCCCAGGTCCAGACCCTCGGTCTCGGTGATCTCGACGATCTTGGCCTCGATCTCGATCTGCGGCACGGATGCGGCGAACAGGTTCAGGAAATCCTCGACTTCGTGCAGGCGCGCCGGCCGCGCGGTCACGACGAGCCAGTCGGCCAGTGCCACGGGCGCGGGCGCGGTCGGCGGCCAGACACGCATGTCCTGGTACAGCTCGATGTCCCACTCCTCGAGCAGCATGCACTCGACATCGTCGGCGTTTTCGTCGGTTCGCGCCGGCATCGAAGCGGGTGCGTCAGTGGGGCCGCGGATCGTGAAGCGCACCGGGAAATCGCCGTAGAGCTGCAGCAGGTCGAGCAGGCGCCGGCCCTTTTTCGTCGGCAGTGGATAGGGCTTCGTCACGCGCCCGTCCGGATGGACGACGATGCGCGACCCGAAAGCGAGATACGGGTTCTCAGACGGGCCGGGCGGGGGCGCAGGCGGCTGAGTCGGCGTCAGCGCCGGCTGACTCGCGGCGCGCACGAGCAATTCCTCGAAGGACTGCATCTCGTGCTGCGGTTCGTCCGCAACCGGAGCCTGCGCCGCGGGCTCGGCGGGTTGGCTGGCGGGCGGCTCCTGCGGCGCGAGCTCCGCTCCGACGGGCTCCTGGGGTCCGCTGTCGGAAGGCAGGCCATTCGCGTACAGCGTGCCCTCGACGAACTTGGCCTCGCGCTCGACGAGGATCGCCTCGAGATCGGCGAGCGTGCCGACCTTGCGAGGATTCTCAGGTTGCTTCGGAGTGGACGAACACGCTCCGAGAGCGAGCGCGCTGACCAGCACGAGCGCGCACAGCCGCGCCTGCCGAATTCGCGATGCCTGCACGGGAGCGAGTCTCATCGCGGCCTGCCTAGAGCAGCTCCTCGCTGATCCCGACGCGCGCGCGGGCGATCTCGGTCAGATCCGGCACCTGACGGCCATCGCGGTGGCGAATCGTGCTCCACACACTGCAGTAGCCGCCGAGCACGCGCAGTGCCTCGCAGACTTTCACGCATCGATCGAGCGCCTGCTGGCGCAGGTGCAGCGCGATGACGGACTCGGGGTCGGCGTCCTGCCGCGCGAGCAGCGCCATCTCGGGCGTCGAATCGAGCAGGGCCGCCAGGTCCACGCGCGCGGGGTTCGACAGCATGCGAGCGTCGCGCAAGCCGCAGATGCTGTCGCTGGTCTTCGCGATCCAGGCCGGACCGAGATGGACCGCCGCGGGATCGGGAATCGCTACTGGAGGGATCGGAACGGCCGCGGCAAGGAGATCCGCGCCCTCGCGCTCCATGGCGGACACGTGGCTTTCCTCGGGCGTCCGCGCCGGCGCGACCTGCTGCTCGGGACCGAGCACCTCCGAGGTTCCCGCGCAGGCGCAAGCCACGCCGACCAGGAGCAGCAAGGCTCCGGCTCGAGTCGGGGACTGGGCTGCCGGCGAGGTTCGGTTCAAGCGGTCCCCATGGTGCGCTCGGGAGCCCCCGCGCGCCAGCACCCAGCGGCCAGCAATCCGTGGAACAGGTCGCGTCGCGAGGCGCGGCACGTGTTCGCGATGCAGAGGAAGGTCGAGCGGTGCAGGGACGATGCAGGCACTCACTCCGGCGCGCCGAGCGCGGCCGCCGAACTCGACGCCGCAGAGCGAGCGCGTACTCCGCCGCGGTGGGGACTTGTGCGACGGGCTGACTCAGACGGCGCAGTCAATCACCCTGGCCGCCGAGCAAGGCCCTATGAATTCGATGCCGCGGAGCGAGCGCCTACTCCGCCGCGGTGGCGACCTGTGCGACGGGCTGCTAGAGCTTGGCCCTGACCAGTTCCGTCAGGTCGGCGATCGCCCGGCCGTCCTTGTGGCTGATCGCCTTCCAGACGCTGCAGTGCCCCTGCGTGACGCGCACGCTCTCGCTGGCCTTGGTCACGCGGTCGATCGCCTGCTGCTTGAGCTGGATGCCCTCGGCCGAGCCCGGATCGATGCCTTCGCGCTTGAGCTTCTGCAACTCCGGAGTAGCCGCCATCAGCGTGTCGTAGTTGATCCGCCCGGGGTTCGACAGCATGCGCGGATCGCGCAACCCGCAGACATTGTCCTGCGCGTTGAGGATCCAGTCGCTTTCCACGGTCTCGGCGAGCACCGGCCCCGTCTCAGGCACTTGGAACCCGACCGCCGGCAGGCCCACACGCGCGTCCTGCGCACTCGCGCCGCCGCCCAAGAGGGCGCAGAGCGCGAAGGCCAGCCGGAGCGAGTGGGGTCGCATGGTCGTGGCTTGGATACCGAGGTCGAAGGGGTGGGGATCGAGGAGCGTGTCTCCCCGCACAGCCTAGGCTTTTCGACGTTCAGCGAGGCTTCATTGCTAGCCTTTTTTTCGCTTTTTTCGCTCTTCCAACGCAACGGGCCGCCCCGCCCCAAACCAGGTTGGGGGCGGAGCGGCCCGTCGGGAGCGCCGGTCGCGGGTCAGCGCGGAGCCAGCGTCTGCTTGTGCGACAGCTTGATCTTGCCGCGATCGTCGACGTTGATGACCACGACCTCGAGCTTGTCGCCGATCGAGACCACGTCCGTGACGCGCTCGACATAGCCTTCGGCCAGCTCGCTGATGTGCACCATGCCCTCGACACCGGGCAGGATCTCGACGAAGGCACCGAACTCCTTCACGCCCTTGACCGTACCCGTGTAGCGAGCGCCGATCTTGGGGGTCTCGCACATCGCCAGGACCGCTTCGGCGCAGGCTTTCACCTTCGCAGCCTCGGTTCCATAGACCTGGATCTGCCCGTCGTCGGACACGACCGAGATCTTGACCTTGTACTGCTCCTGCATCGCCTTGATGTTGCGACCGCCCGGGCCGATCAGCAGCCCGATCTTGTCGGCCGGGATGCGCAGCTGCTCGTAGCGCGGCGCCCACTTCGAGATCTCGCTGCTGGGCCGCTTCACGACTTCGAGCATCTTGCGCAGGATGTGCACGCGCCCCTCGCGAGCCTGCGAGAGCGCCGCTTCCAGCACCTCGCGCGACACGCCGCGGACCTTCAGGTCCATCTGCAGCGCGGTGATGCCCAGGCCCGAGCCGGCGACCTTGAAGTCCATGTCGCCGTTGTGGTCCTCGGAGCCCGCGATGTCGGAGAGCACCGCATAGCGCTCGCCCTCGGTCACCAGGCCCATCGCGATGCCGGCGACCGGCTGGGTCAGCGGCACCCCGGCGGCCATCATCGCCAGGCAGCCTCCGCACACCGACGCCATCGACGACGAACCGTTGGACTCCATGATGTCGGAGACGATGCGGATCGTGTAGGGGAACTGCTCGCAGGACGGCAGCACCGCGGCGAGCGAGCGCTCGGCCAGCATGCCGTGACCGATCTCGCGGCGACCGGGTCCGCCGAGGCGGCGCACTTCACCGACCGAGTACGGCGGGAAGTTGTAGTGGAGGTAGAACGACTTGCGATACTCCTCCTCGATGCCGTCGATGATCTGCTCGTCGTCGGGCGTGCCGAGCGTGCAGGACACCAGGGCCTGCGTCTCACCGCGCGTGAACAGCACCGAACCGTGGTGACGCGGGATCAGGTTCGGGATCACCGAGATGGCCCGGATCTCGTTCAACTTGCGGCCGTCGGCCCGGCGCCCCTCGAGGATCTGCTCGCGTTCGACTTGCGCGGCAAAGTCCTCGTAGAGCGACTTGGCGAGCTTGGTGCGCGCGGCGAGTTCCTTCTCGTCCACGATGCCCTTCGTGAGCGCCGCCACGCACTGCTCCTTGACCTTCGAGATCGCGTCGTAGCGCGCCTGCTTGCCCTCGGTGAAGATCGCGTCCTTGATCTGAGACTTGTAGGCGCGCACGGCCTCGACCAGCTTCGGATCGTTGGCCGGCGCGACGAAGGCGAGCTTGGGCTTGCCGGCCTTCTTGCGCAGCTCGTCGAGCGCGCCGCACAGCCGCTTGATCATCGTGTGGCCGAGTTCCAGCGCGTCGATCATCTCCTTCTCGGGCAACTCGCGAGCGCCGGCCTCGACCATGCAGATGCCATCGGAGTGACCGGCCACGACCAGGTCGAGTCGTGATGCGTCGCGGCGCTGCGGATCGGTCGGGAAGGTCATCAGGCGCCCGTCGAGATGGCCGACGCGCACCGCGCCCATCGCGCCGTGGAACGGGATCTGGCTGATGTGCAATGCGGCGAAGGCCGCGATCATCGCGAGCACGTCCGCGGCGTTCTCGCCGTCGTAGCCCAGGACCTGGCACATCACCTGCACCTCGTCCTTGTAGCCGTCCGGGAACAGCGGCCGGATCGAGCGGTCGATCAGGCGCATCGTGAGGACTTCCTTCGTGGTCGGGCGCCCTTCGCGCTTGAAGAAGCCGCCGGGGATCTTTCCCGCGGCTTCGGTCTTCTCGCGGTACTCGACCGTCAGCGGGAAGAAGTCGATCCCCTCGCGCGCCGCTCCGACGCACACGGCCGCGAATACCTGGGTCTCGCCCATCGTCGCGATCACCGCGCCGTGGGCCTGGCGCGCCATCAACCCCGTCTCGAGGTAGAGGGGCGTGCCGTTGATGTCGATCTCCACTCGCGTGGCTTGCAGATTCAAAGTTGTCATTTCGTTCTTCTGTCAGGTCGTCTTGGTTGTCTTCTGAGTTGGTTTGTACTGAATGGGGCGCGCCGGGCACAGCCTCGGACGCCGTACCCCGGAACGGGGGCCGCGCCCGGATTGGGCGGCAGACCACCGGCGGCTAGCCGGGTCGCAGGCCCTGGCCCGCGTGGCTGCCCCAGGCTCGCTTGGGTGAGGCTGAAACGCGTGGGGCCGCGCGAAGGCGGCCCCAGGCGTTCGGAACTAACGGCGCAGGCCCAGGCGTTGGACCAGGTCGTTGTAGCGAACCGGGTGCTTCGAGCGCAGGTACTTCAGCAGCTTGCTGCGCTGGCCGACCATCAGCAGGAGTCCGCGCCGGGACGTGAAGTCCTTGCGGTGCGTCTTGAGGTGCTCGGTCAGATTTTGGATGTGTTCGGAGAGCAGCGCGACCTGGACTTCCGGCGAACCGTTGTCGCCCTTGGCGCGTGCGTAGGTCTTGATGACTTCGGACTTGCGATCGGCAGTGATTGCCATGTTCAGTCTTTCGGGCAATCTCCCAACGCGGATCTCGTGGGGGATGGGGTGCTAGGGATAGGCCCGTCGCCCAGGGAGGGAACCCCAGGCGGGGGTAGACCGCCGGAACGTTCCAGCGGCATTTCAGCGCGAAGAGTCTAGCCAGAGGCGGCTCCGAGCGCCACCACGCCGCATTCGGACCGCGGACCGAGGGGGGTTCTAGAGCGGCTTCGGTGCCAGGGCCGCGCGCCGCACGGGGATCAGCTTGATGACTTCGGCCGCGAACAACCGCGCCGCCTGCGGCAAGAAGGCGCCGTCGTCCAGGCGCATTCCATAGGTGGGCCCCAACTCGAGGCGACGCGTCAGGTCCACCCCCCAGAGCACCTGCGAGCCGTCACCGCTCAGCATCTCCGCCTTCCCGCTCAGGAAGAACGCGCCGCTGACCGGAAAGAGCCGCTCGTCGCTCGCATCGAGCGACACGCGCAGCCAGGCGTCCGGCAGCATCGTGATGCCGCTAGCGAAGCTCGTCGACCCCTGGCCCGGTGCGGCGCCGCCCAACTGGGTGTCGACGAAGCGGCTGTCGAGCGGGCTGTAGGCGCTCTCGATCAGTCCCTGCGCGAGCGCATCGCGCAGCAGATCGAGTGGAATGCGCGCATCCGCTCCGCGGTTCTCGACCACCTCCACCGCGATTTCCATCGGAACGGCGGACTCGAGCGTCGAGGCCGCGCTCGGATGCGTGGCCGGCACCGGATAGTTCGGGGTCGTCTTGCATGCGGCGACGACCAAGACGAGGACGCAGGCGGCGTTCGGGAGGCGCATGGGAAGCTGGAAACCGAGCGGAGAGGTTCGGATCGGGGGCGCGGATTGTAGCAGCGGCGCGCGGGGCTTGTAGCCAGCGGCGCTCAGGGCTCGTTGCCGCGGCGCTCAGGGCTGCGTGAACGCGATCGGCGCGCTGCGGCTGAACAGGTCGAATTCGCGCTCGAGGTCGCTCCACAGGAACGCGCCGGCATCGAAGGACGGCCAGGCCAGCGATTCGACGACCGCCTCGATCGAGCCGTTCGCCAGCGGCTCGCCGCCCGCGACCGCGATGTCGACCACGCGGAGGTCGAGCGTGGCGCCGGCGACGTCGGGCTCGTCGAGCCTGACATGGGTCCAGCGCCGCCCGGTCGCATCGCGCAACGTGACCCGGTACAGGCCGGGCATGCCCTGGATGTCCTGGATCGAGTTGTCGATCGTCAGCGTGTACGAAGCGCCGCCGCTGGAGCCGCTCGCCGCGGGCGCGACGAGTTGCGCGACATTGGCCGGGAACAGGTCGCTGGGGAACGGCTGGAACGCGCTGAGGTTGGAGAAGCGGCGGCGCTGGCCGGCCACGTTGCCATCGACGTCCCGTATCTCGCCGCGCAGGAACAGATCGGGCTCGAGCACGCCGTCGCTCACGAGTTGGCCGAGCGGACCGGCCTTGCCGGTGTAGGCGCTGCGCAGCGACCAGAGCAGGGAGCCCTGGTCGAAGGCCAGGCCGATCCCGACCACGACCGAGCCGGGCAGACCGGGGACGAGTGCATCGACCGTGACGAGCGGTGCGCCCTCCAGGCTCGCGTCGTCGACGAGATCCGCGAGGTCGATGCCCTGCGTGAAGAAGGCGAAGAGGTTCGCGTTCGGTGCCTGCAGCGGCAGGTCGGCGCTCGGCACGCCGGGCTCGATCAGCAATTGCGGCACGTTGTAGCTGAGCGCATCGATGCCCCCGCTCGCCAGCGGCGCGCGCGGCAGCGCGAACTCGAAGGCCTGGATCAGCGTCGAGGCCGCGAAGCCGGTCAGGGTTTGCGAGAAGCTGCCCGCGATCAACGTGCCCGCGCCGAGGCGATGCGCACGCACCGAGTAGGGCCCGAACGGACAATTCGGCTGTGCGCCGAACGGCGGGGTCACGCAAGCCTTGCCGGCCAGCGTGCGCGGTTCGAAAGGATCGCGGCGCGAGTCCGACACGCGCCGCCCGAGGCTGGTCAGGAACAGCGCGGCGACCGCGCCGCTGCTCGTGATCGTGCCGGTCGCGGTGCCCAGGCCGGTCGTCGGCGTGAGCGCGGAGCGGGGAAGCGGAATCGACAGGCGGTTGCTCGCCACGCCGTGCAAGGTGAACAGGTCGTAGACGACTTGCGGCGTGCCGATGCCGGACGCGTCGATGGTCAGGATCGTCTCGAACAGCGAATCCGACGCGAGCGTGACGCGGCCGTTGGAATCGGTTGTGTCGCTGTCGACCAACGGCCAGGTCGCTCCGTCGTCCGCGTGCGTCATCACCAGCGCGCCTGCAATCGGCGCGAGCGTGCCGGCGTCGACGACTTCGATCTCGAGCGGATCAGCCGGCGCATGCGCGCCGGGCCCCACCACGCCGACCTGCCGGTACTGACCGCTGACCGATGCGGAGGGGTTGAGCGCGCGATCGTAGGCGACGACCGTGTAGTCGAGCGGCAGATCCGACGCTTCGATCAGGTCGAGGCCGACGACCGGAGCGGCCAGGAAACTGCCGTCTGCGGAGGAGCCGAGCACTTCGGACGCGGCGAGGTTGTCGCCCAGCGGCGTGACGACCGTCACGCGCGAGGTCGGCTCGCTGGCCTCGCCGGCCAACGAGAGTCCGCGCTGATCACTGCGGTAGCTCGTGTTCGAGGCGGACGTGAACAGCGCCTCCAGCACCGGCGCGACGGTGTCGAGCAACGGCCCCTGCGCGCCGTCGGCGTCGAGATCCACGTCGAGCATGCGCACCGGGCTGACGATCGAGCCGCGCCGCAGGCGCAATGCGACGCCGAGCTGGCCGTCGGCGAACTTGGCCTTCAGCGGGCTGAGTGTCGTGACGAGGTCGAAGTTCGCGGCGTCGAGCACGACGCTGTCGAACGGCGCGCTGGACAGCACCTTCTGGCGCAGCAGCGCGAACAGTTTCGGACTCGCGCCGAGCGAGTTCCCGAACAGGAACAGCGTCACGACATCACCGGACTGCGCGCCGGCGAGCTGCGCGCCGAGCGCGAGTTCGTTGCCGCTGCCGGCAGTGAGGTTCGCGATCCCGATCGCATCGACGGGTGCCGAAAGCAGCGAGGCGGCCTGCGGCGAGTCAAAGGCGGCGCTCTTGAAATCGATGAAGGTCGTGGCGAGCTTGCCGTCGGCGGCGGTCTCGATCGGGGTCGCGACCGGCGACAGCTCGAGTTCGAATTCGGCCGAGGGTCCGTAGGGCGTCGCGACGCCGTCGGAATCGACGCTCTTCCAGGTCCACAGGCGCGTGTCGGTGCCGGGCAGCGGGTTGGCCAGCACGACCGGCTCCGGATCCGGATCGGGCACCGGTGCGCTGCCGTCGATCGTCAGCTTCCAGCTCTGATCGGTGACGGTCGTGGCGTCGATCGGCTGATCGAAGACGACGACGAGCTCGGGCGTCCAACTCACGTTCGCCGCGTCGTCGGCGGGGAAGGTCGTCAGCACGCTCGGATTGGTCGGACTGGTGGCTGCAACCGTGAACGTGCCGATCACCTTGTTGGCGGCGAGCGTCAGCGGCTGGCCGGTCAGGTCCCTGACCTGCGACTCGTTCTTGGCACGGATCTGGTACGAGCGTGACGGCTGCAGCGGGAAGAGCGGCAGCAGCACGAGCAGACGGCCGTCGGCCTGCAGCGACTGCGTCAATTGCACCGGGATCAGCGTCGGCGTGCCGCCCGAATCGAGTTCGATCAACTCGAAGGCGCTGCTGTTGCCGATCACGAGGCTTGCAGGCGCCATCGACTCGCTGAAGCGCAGCGTGATCGGAGTGCGGTTGTGCGCGTTGCCGGCATTGGGCCGGAACTGCTCGACGACCGGAGCCGTATCCAGGATCCACGCGCCATCGGTCGGCAGGGTCGCCTCCGCTCCGATCGCGCCGGGGTTCGAACCGCCTTGGCAGGTGCCCGGGCCGAAGAAGCAGGACGGATCATCGGTCCCACAACCCGCGGCGGCGGCCGCGCAGGCCAGCGCGGCGGCCAGCGCGGGACGAGAAACGCGAATCGAACGGCTCATGCGGGCGGCGAATCGGATAGGGACAGGTTTGGGTCGCAACGGGAACGCGAAGCGGGCCACAAGAGCGTAACGGACGCGGGCCGGCGTCCGTTCTTCCCTTCCAGCGCCCGGCTCGCGTAGGAACGGTCGTTGCGGAGAACTAGAATCCGCTCTCCGCCGACGCGCCGCGCCCCCCACGCGCCGCACCCCCCGTGCCGCCCCCGACGGGGCCCGACTCCCCCGCCTTCCCGATGCCCCGATCCCCTCGCTCGACTCGCTTGACGCACGCGTTGCTGGCGGGAATCGCGCTCGGCCCCTGGTGCGCCTCGTGCGGCAGCGCGACGCCCGACCGCGAAGGACAGCGCCCGCGCGTGCCGAATGCGGGCGGCGAGCCGGACGCGCCGCCGGCGGATCAGCGCCTCGACCTGCCGAGCGCGGAGCGCGCGGCGCCGTCCGATCCAGCGCTCGAGACGTCGCCGCCGTCGGCCGACGCGCGACCCGACCCCGACGAACCCCTGGCGGTCCGGCCCGACGAAGTCGAGCACCTGCTGCAACAGGGACGCCTCGAGGAAGCCCACGCGCGGCTCTCGCAGCAACTGCTCGAGGCGCGCCTCTCGCGCGCGTCGGAGTTCCTGCAGTTGGGGCAACCGGAGGAGGCGCTGGTCGTGCTCGATGCCGGCCTCGCCCTCGCGCCGGAGGAACCGCGGCTGCACTATTTGCGCGGTATCGGGCTCGTGCGCGCACTGCAGGGAGCGATCGAACGCGGGCAGGCCGACAGCCTGATGGCCGACTTCGCGGTCGACGCGCTGCAAGCGCTCGAGCGCTGCCCGTCGAATTCCGCGACCGAGCATGCCGCCGCGCACGCCGCATGGCTCGCCTCGCGCGCGGAGGATGCGCTGCGCCACGCCCGCGCGGGAAGAGGGGCCGACGCCGATCCGCACTACCCGTGGCTGCTCGCGCTCACGCCTGCGCGCGTGCGCTACGACGCCTTCGATTTCGCGCTGCGCTCGCAACGGGCCGCCGGCGGTGCGGGCACCGACGAGCTGCTCGAGGACTGCCGCATGGAGTTGGCGGTACTGCTGGCGGCCGATCCGCAGAACGTGTGGACCTGGCGCGCGTACGCGGCCAACGAAGCCGCCGCCGGAGCTCCGGAGGAAGCGCTCGCCGTGCTCGAACGCGCGATCGATCGCCTGCCGCGGGAGTACGAGCTGTGGAACGACTGGCGCTTGCTGGCTCGCCAACACGTCGGATTGCGCGGAGCCGCCGAGCGCGCCGAGGCCCTGGCCCTGCGCCACGGGCAATCGGCGCCCGCGCTGTTCCATGCGGGCAGCGAGTGCTTCGAAGCCGCGCTGGAGCAGCTCAACTCCGACCCGCTCACCGCTCGCGATGGATTCCTGCGCGCGCAGGAGTGGCTGACCTCCGCGCGCGCGACCGATCCCGCCTGGGACGCCAGTGTGCGCGACCGCGAAGTCGTCTGCCGTGCCGGCCTCGGCTGGTCCGCGCTCGGTCTGGGGCGCGCGGAAGAGGCCGAACTCGCATTCCGATCGATGGATGAGGTCGTGCCCGGTGGACTGCGCTACAGCATCGAGGGTCGGCTCGGTTCGGGCATCGCGGGCCTCGACGCGGTCGGGCGCGAGCTCGCGCAGCGCTATTCCGCCTCGCGCGAGCTCGCGTCGCTCGAACGCGCCGCGGCGATCTACGCGACGTTGCGCGATTCCGCGCCGACCGACGGCGAGGAGTCGATCGAATCCGATTGGCCTCGTCGTGCCGGCGTCTTCCAGCGCGAGCTGGCACTCGAGCTCGCGCGCCGCGCGCAGCTGTGCTGTGTAGCCGCACGCGACGGCGCGGCCGCCGCAACGCTGGAGCAAGCGCTGCGCGCGCTCGAGCCGGATCTGCCCGCCGAGTTGAGTTCGCCGGCCGGTCGCGAGGCGCTGCTCGCGCGCGCGGACCTGCTCGCCGCGCGCGCGCGCGATCGCATGCGCGAAAGCTGGTCGAGCTATCGCGCCGCGCTGGGGCCGGAATCGGAGGATGTGCGCATGCTCAACGACGCCGCGCTCGTGCAGGTGCAGTACCTGCGCGAGGACCTCGCGGGGGCCGAGGCGCTGCTGCGACGCAGCGTGGAGCTGGGCGAACGCCAATTGGCCGACCCGACGCTCTCGCAGCGCGCGCGCTACGAACTGCAGAACGCCTGGGGCGATGCACACCAGAGCCTGGGCGTGCTCGAACTCGTGCACCGCGGCGACAAGCTGACCGCGCGGCTGTGGTTCGAGAAGGCACTGTCGATCGGGCCCGATCCGCGGCCGATCGTATCCGACGAGTTCCTGCCCGCTTGCGCGGACGGGTCCGATCCCGAGCGATTGCCCGAGGCGATCGCCATTCGAAGTTGGGGCGAGGTCTGCCCGCGCCCCTGAACGGCGCGGCCGATCGGCCGCGCTTCCCACCGGAGTTTTCGATGCGATTCCTGACCCGCCTTGCGCTGTGCGCCTTCCTCGCCCCCGTCGTCTCCGCGCCGCTCCTGTGCTCCGCGACATCCTTGCGCGTCGCGGAACGCGGCGATGACGTGCAGCGCTGGCTCGACGAGGGGCGAGCGCTGTTGGAGAAGGGCGATCCGGCCGGCGCACAGAAGCTGTTCGAGAAGGCCGCCGCGGCCGAGAAGGACTCGCTGCGCACGCGCACCTGGGTCCTGCGCGCTTGGCTCGACCAGGGCCGCATCAACGACGTTCGCGATGCCGCCGACGAGCTCAACCGCGCGCACAAGGGCGCGCCCGAGGTCGCCTACCTGTTCGGTCTCGCCTCGCTCAAGAGCGCCGAACAGAAGCTCGCCTCGGGGCGTCCCGATGCCTCCGTGGGCTTCGACTTCCAGGACGCCGTCACGAACCTGAAGGAGGCGCTCGCGAGCCGGCGCCCGGAATTCAGCGACGCCTGGTTGCCGCTGTCGCGCGCGGCCTGGAACGCCTCGGACCACTCGACCGCGTTGCAAGCGGGCGAGGAGGCCGTCAAGGTCCACCCGCAGCGCGCCGACGCATGGCGCCAGTTGGCCGCCGCCGCGTTGTCGAGCCACATCGCGCTGCGCGAAAGCGATGCGGCTGCCGCCGCCAAGCACGTCGCTCGCGCTGTCGAGGGCTGTCGCAAGACGATCGCGCTGCTCGGGGAGCCGCGCGACGCTGCCGCGCTGCGCGCGCTGGCCGACGCCGAGCTCGGCCTGGGTGATGCACTGCTGTGGCAGGCGGACATCAAGGGCGGGGGCGAGGCCTACGCGCGAGCCCTCGCGCTCGACCCGACCATCGCCGATCCCGGCGCGCTGTGGCAGCGGCTGGGCAACGAGGGCTTCCACGCGATGATCACGGGCGCGCTCGACGGCTTCGTCAAGCGCCACGGGGACGCTGACACGCGCGCCTCGACACTGTGCTGGTGGGCCGGCAGTGCTTGCTTCACGCTCGCCAGGCACGAGGAGGCCGAACAGCGCTTCACGCGCGCGCTCGAACAGGCGCCGAACTTGCTCTCGTCCCTGTACTACCTGGCGCGCGTGCGAACCGCGCGCGGCGACGGCATGGGCGCCGCGGACGCGTTGCGCAAGTTCAAGGAAGCCGATGCGAGTCAGTTGATGACCTGGCTCGCTTTCGAGTCCTTCGCGGAGCAGAACCGCGCGATGCTGGCCTGGGTCAGCGGCAACTGCCACTTCAAGGCCGAGGGACTGCGCACCGCGGCGAAGCTCTCCGAAGCGCTGCCATTCATCGAGGCGGCGGCCGCCGTCACCGAGTTGCGCACGGCCTGGCTGCCCGAGGATGCCGAGGGCTGGAGCAATCTCGGCCTGTTCACGCGCGATCAGGGCGATGTGATCGCCTTCCTGCGCCGCCAGAAGAAGGACCTGCCCGATCCGTTGCCGCTGTGGGAGCGCGCCTACGAGTGCTATGCGAAGTCGCTCGAGCTCGACGACACGAACCCGAACACGCTGAACGACGCGGCGGTGATCCTGCACTACAACCTGCGTCGCGACATTCCCAAGGCGCGCCTGCTCTACAACAAGGCGATCACGCGCGCGAACGAGCAGCTGGCCAGGCCCGACCTCGATCCGATCGTGCGCAAGCAGCTGACCGAGGAGCTGATCGTGTGGGCCACGGACAACCTCAAGAAGCTCGACGCCGAGGAGAAGAAGGCCGCAGGCTCCGGCGACGCGTCGGGCCAGTAGGCAGAGGCGCTTGCAGCTCGAACTGCGCGTGCTCGGGGCAGCGCCCGCCGAGCCGGTGATCTGTGTCGACGGCGCCTTCGGCTGCCGCGGCCTCGAGCTCTCGCACTGGCCCGGACATCGCACGCCGCCGGATCTCACGCACGAGCTGTCGACCGGCTGCGCGCTGCGCTTCGCGCGACTCGGAGCGCCGGAGCGCGAGCGGCGCGCCGAGGGCGCACGGCTCGCGGTGAACAACCACTACGACACCGACGGCGCATGCGCGCTGTACGCGGTGCTCCAGCCGGAGGCCGCGCTGGCGCGCGAGCGCGAGCTGCTCGAACTCGCGGCCGCCGGCGACTTCTTCGAGGCGCCGAGCGAGCTGGCGGTCGCGCTCGACGCGGCGATCGGCAACCTCGGCGACCGCGCGCGCTCGGCCTTCGCGCGCGAGCTGCCCGTCCTGTCCGACGCGGAGCGCCATGAGCGCTGCTACACGCACGTGCACGCACAGCTGCCGCGCTGGCTGGCCGGCGACCTCGTGAGCGCGCGCGGGTTGTACGAGCTCGAGCTCGACGCGCACCGCGCGGACCGCCGCGTGGTCGCGCGCGCCCGCCGCTCCGACCATCCGCAGGTCGCGCTGACCCATCTGTGCATCGACGAGCCGCTGCTGCGTGGATCCGATCCGGGCCGGCACGCGCTGTTCGGAGCGGGCGTGCGCGACCGCGTGCTGCTGTCCTTCCCCCGCGAGGGCGGCCACTGTCACCGCCTGGTCGTGTCGACGCGCTCGTGGTTCGACCTTCCCGGCCTCGCGCGCCGGCCGCGTCCGGACCTCGCGGCGCTCGCGCGCGAGCTCGACCGGCTCGATCCGCGCGCAGGGCGCGACGGCGCCGGCTGGCACGCGCAGGCGTCGGACACGCCTTCACCCGAGCTGTGGTTCGGCCGCGAGGTGCTCGAGTTCTTCCGCGAACGCAACGACGCGCTCGAGCCGAGCGGGCTGGCGCCGCAGCGCGTGCTCGACGCGGTGCTCAGCGCATGCTCGCGAATGCCGTCGCCAGCCGGCTGACGAAGTCGCGGCTCCACCAGGCGTCGTTGTGACCGACGCCGTCGACCCACAACGCCTGCTTCGGCTCGCAGGCCTCGTTGAACAGCCGCTCGCCGAGCTCGAACGGCACCACCTCGTCGGTGCGGCTGTGCACGTGCAGCTTCGGACAGCGGATTGCGCGCACGCGCTCGAGATTGTCCATGCGGATGCGGCACAAGCGCTCGATGCCGGGCAGCGGGATCACGCGCCGCGCCATGTCGGGCAGGCGCGTGAAGGTGGACTGCAGCACCAGCGCCCGCGGAACGCCGTCGCGCTGCACCTCGTGCGCCAGGTGAGTGGCCGGCCCGCCGCCCAGCGACTCGCCCCAGATCACGATGCGTTCGGGCCCGACGCGCGCCGCCAGCCAATCCCAGCCCGCGCGCGCGTCGAGTTCCAGGCCGCGCTCGTCGGGCTCGCCCGCGCTCTCGCCGTAGCCGCGGTAATCCAGCGCGAGCACCGAGGCCCCGGTCACCTGCACGAGCGCGGTCACGACCGACTCGCGTCCGCGCAGACTGCCGGCATTGCCGTGCAGGTACAGCACCGCGTCGGCGGAACCAGCGCGCTCGATCCAGAAGGCCACCAGGCGCAGGCCGTCCCGCGTGACGAGCTCGACGCGCTCACCCGGCCCCGCGCCGACCGGCTCGCGCGCGGGCAGGAACACCAGGCGCGGCTCGGCGATGCGCAGCGCAACGACCAGCAGCAGCACGGCGAGCAACAGGACGAGCAGGAAGCGAAGCAAGCGACGCAGCGGCGGAATCAAGCGCGGCGCATCGTAGCGTTGCGCGGCGCCCGTACCGGCCCGTACACCACCGCGATCGTCGCGAGCGCGACGGCACTGACCGCGAACAGCCCGCGGATCCCGATCCAGCTCGACAGCCAGCCGCCCGTCAGCGCGGCCAGCGCGATCGCGAAGGAGCGCCCGCTGAACACGATGCCCAAGCCGTTGCCGCGGTGCGACACGTCGGTCTCCCCCGCCGCGATCGCGTAGGCGCAGGGAGCGTTGCCCGCCATCGCCGCGCCGAGCAGCGGCCGCACCAGCGCGAATGCGATCAGGCTCGTCGCCAGCGCGTGTCCGAGCAGGAGCCCGGACGTCGCCAGCGCGGCGAGCGCGAGCGCGCGGGCGTGGCCGATCCGATCGCCGAGCTCGCCCCACGCGCGCGTCGCCACCAGGCTCGCGAGCGCCATGCCGGTGAACAGCGCGCCCGTCACGAGGTGCTGGGCACGCTCGTCGCCCGTCCACAGGTCGCGCACGTGCAACTCGACGAGCGGCGCGGTCGCGCTGACCGTGAACTGGATCCAGAACGCGAGCACGACGGCCTGACGCAGCCGCGCGTTGCTCCACAGCTCCTCGGCCTCGCGCTTGGCCTCGGCCAGCAGGCGTCGGGCGTCCAGACGCGTCCGCGTCGCGGGCCGTGCTCCGGGCTCGGTCGCGAAGGCGGCCACGGCCAACGCACCGAGCAGCGCCAGCAGGGCGACCGCGACGAAGACCGCGCGCGGGCTCGCCCAGGTCGATACCAGCGCACCGAGCAGCGGCCCGGCGATCGCGCCGAGCGCGAGCGCGCTCTGCAGCCGCCCGGCCACGCTGCCCTGCCGCTCTCGCGAAGCGCCGAGGCTGACCAGCGTGATCGAAGGCGCGATCACGCCCGAGAACGCGCCTTGCAGCAAGCGCAGCACGAACAGCTCGAGCGGCGTGCGCGCCAAGGCCATCAAGCCGACGAAGAGCGCGGTCGCGAGCAGCGAACGCAGCACCATCGCCTTGCGCCCGATGCGATCGCCGAGCGAGCCCCACAGCGGCCCCGTCAGGGCCGCGGCCAGCGGCGCGGCGCCGAAGACAGCGCCGGTCCAGGCCCCGACCACGCCGCGCCCCTCGACGCCGAGTTCCTCGAGGTGCGACGGGAAGAAGGGCAGGAAGCTCTGCAGCCCCATCGTCGCGGCGAAGTTCGCCCACCAGACGGCCGCGAAGGTGCGTTTCCAGCGCGGTGTCCGGTCAAGCTCCAATACCTCTGCCATGGCGGACGCGCGGGCGCGGCGATCCTCTCGAAATCGCCCACTCGCCCGACGGAACTTGATTCCGACCGGGAGAATCAGGCCGCGGCCGCGTCGGCGAGCCGGGCGCGAATCGCGTCGGCCTCGGCGGCGCGGGAGCAGAAGGCGGCCACGACATCCGGGTCGAACTGCGTTCCGGAGTGCTGGACCAGGTAGTCCATGGCCGCCGCGTGGGTCCAGGCCTGCTTGTAGGGCCGGACCGTGGTCAGCGCGTCGTAGCAGTCGGCCAGGGCGACGATGCGCGCCGACAGCGGGATGGCCGGTCCGCGCAGGCCTCCCGGGTAGCCGCTGCCATCCCACTTCTCGTGGTGCGAGCCGGCGATCTCGATGCCCAGGCGCAGGAAATCGCCTTCGAGCATGGAGCCGGCCGTGGCCTGACGCAGCGTCTCGGCGCCGATCGCCGCATGCGTCTTCATGATCTCCCACTCCTCGCTCGTGAGCCTGCCGGGTTTGAGCAGGATCGCGTCCGGAATGCCGACTTTGCCGATGTCGTGCAGCGGTGCCGAGCGCACCAGCTCGTCGATGTACGCATCCGTGATCGTCTCGACATGGCAGCCGTTGGCGCGCAAGGCCTCGGCCGTCATCCGGGAGTACTCACTGACGCGCTCGATGTGCTTGCCCGTCTCGTCGTCGCGTCGCTCGGCCAGCCGCGCGATCGCGGTGATCGCTGCATGCTGCGCGAGGCAGTGCTGGCGTTGGCGCACCAGGCACCACGCCGCGACCGCGGTGTAGCCGGCGAGCGCGGCTACCAGCTCGGCGTCCGCGCTCGACAGCCGTTCCCCCGGGGCGAGTGACATGCGCAACTCGCCGATCCGGCCGTCGGCGGTCTCCAGCGGCTGCACGAGCGCTTCCTCGCTGAAGCGCTCACCGGCCCGGCCGGGTGAGAGATCGACCCCGACTCCCGCCGGAGCGCGGATGTCGAGTTCGAATTTCCGACCCAGCAGCAGCTCGCGCCCCGTTACCACTGCTCGCTCGGCCAGCTCGTCGAGCGAATGCAGCGAGCCCAGCGCGTTGGCGTAATCGACGAAGTGACGAATGCGACGCAGCTGCCAACCGAGCTGCATGTCGAGGCGCTCGGCGAATCCGCTGAGCGCGCGCGTCATGAACTGGTAGCGACCGTTGCGCTCGGCCGCGCGCGCGCGCCGGCTGAACTCGGCCTGGCCGGCAGCGAGTTCGGCGTGCAGCTCGAGCGCTTCGATCGGCTTGGGAATGAAGCGGAAGATCGAGGCGCCGGACAATGCCTGCGCCGCCACGCGCGGATCCGAGCAGGCCGACAAGAGCATGCGCACGCTCTCGGAGCGCTCGGCGCGCACGCGCGAGAGCAGTTTCACGGCGTCGATGCCGCGCATGTCGTGGCTGCACAGCACGATCGAGTAGCGCCGCGCGGCATGCAACGCCTGTTCGGCCGCCTCGGGCGTCGCCGCGATGACCAGTTCGCAACCCAGCGCGCCGATCGACTGCGCGGCCTCGCCGAGCGCGTGGTCGTCGTCGATCAGCAGAACGCCCGGCTCGCCTCGCGGCAGCAATCTCGGCCGCGGACGTGCCCCGAGCCCATATGCGGGGAGGGGGAACGCCTGCGGCTTGGGAAGCGAACTCATGGAGCGACGAGCGCCTGAACGGGGGGGCGGGGGTCTACAGGCGGTGGGAGCAAGCTCAGGTTTCGGCGCTCTTCCACCCTCGCTTGAACGTTAAGGGCCGAGGAAATCGCGGCCGCCGCGAAACGGCCCATTTTCGGGACTGATTCTCCGCACTCGCGCACCGTCGCGGCGCGCGAGCTCAGTTCTTGTAGCCCTGCAACGGTGCCGGCACCCGCCCCCCGCGTCGATGCAGGACCCGGCAGCCGAAACGCCCGGGGTCCTGCACGATCGCGGTGCCGAGCAGACCGCCCCAATCGACGGTCTGTCCGGCGCTGAGCCCGGGAATCGGGCAGATCCGCACCGCGGTCGTCTTCGAGTTGATCATGCCGATCGCCATCTCGTCGGCGATGATCCCGGCGATCACGTCGGCCGGCGTGTCGCCGGGAACCGCGACCATGTCGAGACCGACCGAGCACACCGCGGTCATCGCCTCGAGCTTGGGCAACGACAGCGCGCCGTCGCGCACCGCGGCGATCATGCCGGAGTCCTCGGAAACCGGGATGAACGCGCCCGACAGTCCGCCGACGCTGGAGCTTGCCATCGCGCCGCCCTTCTTGACCGCGTCGGTCAGCAGCGCGAGCGCGGCGGTCGTGCCGGGCGCGCCCGTGCGGTCGACGCCGATCAGCTCGAGGATGTCCGAAACCGAATCGCCGTCCGCGGGCGTCGGCGCGAGCGAAATGTCGACGATGCCGAAGCTCGTGCCCAGGCGCCGCGCGGCCTCGCGTCCGACCAGCTCGCCCATGCGCGTGATCTTGAACGCGGTGCGCTTGATCGTCTCCGCGACGGCGAGCAGGTCCGGATTGGGGCCCAGGCGCGCGAGCGCGCTGCGCACGACGCCGGGTCCCGACACGCCGACATTGAGCACGGTCTCGGGCTCGCCGATGCCGATGTGCGCGCCGGCGACGAACGGGTTGTCCTCGACGGTGTTGCAGAAGCACACCAGCTTCGCGCAGCCCAGGCCGCCGCGATCGGCCGTGCGGCGCGCGGTCTCGAGCACGACCTCGGCGAAGCGCGACACGGCGTCCATGTTGATGCCGGCGCGCGTGCTGGCGAGCGAAACCGAGCTGCACACGTGCACCGTCTCGTCGAGCGCGCGCGGAATCGAATCGAACAGCGCCTGATCGGAGCGCGTGAAGCCCTTGTGGACGTAGGCGGTGAAACCCCCGATGAAATCGATGCCGATGGCCTTGGCCGCCGCGTCGAGCGCGCGCGCGAGCGGCACGAGGTCGGTTGCGCCGCTGGCGGCGGCGACCAGCGAGATCGGGGTGACCGCGATGCGCTTGTTGACGATCGGGACGCCGAATTCGTCGCGGATCGAGTTGGCGACGGAGACGAGGTTCTGGCCGTGGTGGACGATCTTCGCGTAGACCTTCTCGCAGGTCGACTCGAGGTCGGGGTCGGCGCAATCGAGGAGGTTGACGCCGAGCGTGGTCGTGCGGATGTCGAGCGTCTCGAGCTCGAACATCCGGACGGTCTCGAGGATCTCGCGGGAGGAGAAGGTCATGGCTGGCGCGGCCGGTTTCCGACTACACGCGGTGCATGAACCGGAACACGCGCTCGTGCATCACGCGCACGACGTAGTCCTCGGGCCCGCCGAGGCACTGCAGCTTCGCCTTGAGCTCGCCGAACGGCCGGCCCTGCGGCAGCTGCACCGCCATCGTCAGCTGGAAGTACTCCCCCATCACGCTCTGCGAGATGTCGAGCACGCTCGCGCCGTGGGCGCCGAGCACGCCGGTGATCTCCATCAGGATCCCAGGCCGATTCTTGCCCACCACCGCGACGACGACGCCGGTCGCGCCGCCCAGATCGGGCTCCGGCTCGGGCATCGCGCTGAGCGCGGCCTTCGCCTTCGCCGCGTCCGGCCCGCGATCGGGCGCGGGCTCGACGTACGCGCCGCCCGCCGCGCTCTTGATCGCGACGCCGGCCGCCTTGGCCGCCTCGAGCGCTTGCGGCGTCACGAGCGTCTCTGGATCGACGAGGATCTCGCGCGACTTGGCGGCGCGCACGTCCTCGGAAGTCAGGAATCGGCGCGGCATCAGCTCTTGCCTCCCACGTGCGTCTGGAGCGAATCGGTTCCGACGAGCAGCGGCCCGTTCGGCGTGAGTGCGAAGACCTGCGCGCGGCCGTTCTTCACCTCGACGACGTAGTTGCCGTCGTTGGCGAGCACCTTGTGCCACAGGCAGTCGGGCTTGTGAGCGCCGGCGGGCGCGGCGCTCGCGCCGCCCTTCGTCGCATACACGACGCGCACGCCGCGTTCGAAGGCCGCGTCGAGCGCCGCCGGCGTCGCGAGCGCGTCGGCGCCGAGCACGAGCTCGGCCCCGCGCGCGAGCGCGCGCACGTCGGACTCGGTGTACAGCTTCTTCGCCACGCTGCGCTTCGTCGATCGGGGCTCGGTCGATGGGTGTTCGGGCCTACAAGTGCCGCAGCAGGTCCTGGTGCGGCCGCGCGATCACGACCTCGCGCGCGAGCAACCCCTTCTCCTGCGCACCGCGCGCGCCTGCCGCGACCGACGAGCGCACGTCGGCGACGTTGCCGACCACGACCAGGAAGCTCTTGCCGCCCAGCCCGTTGGCGATGCGCAGATCGACCAGATCGACCACGGCGGTCTTGACCGCCTGATCGGCCGCCAGGATGGCCGAAGCGACCGTAGTCGTCTCGACCACGCCGAGCGCGTCGAGCGGCGCGTCGATCTTGCCGCCGCGGCGGCGTAGCGCCTGCTCGACCTGCGGGTGCACCTGCGGGATGTGCAGCCGATCGACGAGGTCGGAGCCGGCGACTTCCTCGCCGCGCCGCAGCGCCGAGCGCACGTCGTCGACCGAGCCGGTCACGAGCACGACGTACTTGCCCGGGTGCACCGGCGTCGCGCACAGCACCTCGACCGCGGCCTGCCACAGCAGTGCGTCGGCCACTTCGATGCCGCGCGCGACCGAACACGTCTCGAGCAGCCCGATGCACGGCCCCATCTCGACGTCGTCGCGCAGGGCGGGATTGAAGTCGACGCGCGCGAGCGCGCCGCCGTTGCTGGGTCCGTTCGACTGGGTCTGGGTCTTGATCATCGTGTGACTCCCGGACGCGCTAGGCGCCCTGCTTGGACTTGGACGGCGGCGCGACGGCAGGCGGCGCGGCCAGTTCGACATGCGGCTCGATCGAACGACCGTCCCACAGCGCACCTCCGTCGAGGATCGCGGCGACGGCGCTCTGGAAACCGATGTCGTGCCCGCGCCCGATCGTGTGGCGCGCGGCGCGGCCGAACACGACGAGCACGCGCTCGCCGACGCCGGCGCCCATCGGATCGACGGCGATCAGCGTCTCCGCGCTGGAACGGCCGTCGGTCGTGAACGGCTGGATCACGAGCAGGCGCAGGCCCTGCAGCGTGGGCTCCTTCTTGGTCGCCCAGACCTGCCCGACGACGGTGCCGAGCAGCATCAGCGGGCCCCCTTCGTGGTGGCGGCGGGCGCGGGCGGCGGCTCGGTCGCGTGCCAGGAAGCCGGCGCCTCGGGCACGTCGAAGCGATCGACGATGCCGACCACGGCGGCCTCGAACGCGAAGTCGCCATCGCCGCCGAACGCGACGCGCGCGGCCTTGCCGAAGGCGACGACGACGTGCTCGCCGTAGCGCGCGCCGAGCGGATCGGCGGCGATCACGGGCGTCACTTTCGGCGACGCGGGATCGCGTCGTTCGTCGAGCGGCTCGACGACGAGCAGCCGCTTGCCGTTCAGGTCGGCCATCTTCTTCGTGGCCCACACCTCGCCGATGACGCGACCGAGGAACACTAGTCGACCCCCTGGTTCGCGCGGCCCTTGATGCCGGCGAGCGCGCGATGCACGGCCTTGACCGCCTGCTCGATCGCCGCATCGGTGCCCGCGAGGCGCAAGCGACCGACCGCGCCGTTGTGGCCGAGTCCGACGATGCGCACCGGCGCCGCCTTCTCCGCCTCGTTCGCGGCGAGCAGCACCCACACGGCGGGGTTCACCTCGAGCGTGTACAGCGTGTCGTGTCCGAGCACGAGCATGCCGGCGCGCGACTTGTTGATCATCATCGCCTGGTGCGGATCGATCTTGCGGATGATCTCGTCCGTCATCAGGTGCGGCGCCAGCCCGTCCTCGCTCGACACGCCGGCGGCCGCGAGCATCTTGCGCGCGGCCTCGCGCACCTGGCCCTGATCGCTCGAGTGCACCTCGACGGTGCCGTACGAGCGCTCGGTCACGAGCGCGCCCGGCGTCACGTCGCAGCTCTTCAGCGCGACGTCGAGCAAGCGATTGATGACGATGCCCGGCCGCACCTCGAGCCAGAACGCGGCTTGCCCCTCGACGGGGAAGAAGCCGTCGCCGTTCGCCGCGATGATGGCGGCGAATTGCGGCTGCATCTGGTCGATGACCAACGCGCCGCGCAGCTCGATCGGACGGGTAGGCATGGCAGGGTGGCGCCGGCCCGGTGCTCGGACCGCCGCTGGGCCTGGCTACCGGCCTAGCCTTCCTTGGGGATCGGCGGCAGGAAGCCGTCGAGATCGGCCGCCGGGCGCGGGATCACGTGCACGGAGATCAGCTCGCCGACGCGCTTGGCCGCCGCGGCGCCGGCCTCGACGGCGGCTTTCACCGCGCCGACCTCGCCGCGCACCATCACGGTGACGAGCGCGCCGCCAGAGAGCTCCTTGCCGAGCAAGGTGACCTTCGCGGCCTTGCACATCGCGTCGGCCGCTTCGACCGCGCCGACCATGCCTTTCGTTTCGACCATTCCAAGTGCGATCAGACTTTCCATGAGTTCCTCGTCGGGGGTGTGAACGGAAATGCGGACGGAGCAGGCGGCCTTCAGGCCTTGCACGCTCCGGTGGTGACTTCGTGGTGCGCGCAACCCTTGCACGGACCGAGCGGGCAGCCGGCGCCGGCGTGAGCGAGCATGCCCTGCACCTCGCTCGGCGAGAGGAGCATGCCGACGTACGGTCCCTGAGAATTGCCGGGTGAGCTGGCGGCCGTGCCGCCGGGTGAACTGCCGGGCGCGGGAGCGGGCGGCGCAACCGGCTTGGCCGCGGCAGCGCTCGGCGCCGTGAGCACCGCGCGCGCGTCCGCGGTGAACGTCGGCGACGGCCAGGTCTTCGCTCCGGCGCCGACCTTCGGCTCGCTGCCGGCGCTCGGCGCGGATGCCGGCGCGGCCGCGCGCACCGGCGCGCCGGGAACGGCGGCATTGCCGGTCCAATTCGACGCGGCGCCGGGGGCGAAGGCGCTCTTGCTGGGCAGCGCGCCGCCGCCTCCGGCGAGCGCGGGATCGCCGGGCAGGCCGGAACCGCGCGGCGCGCGATCGCCGGTGAACGCCGCGGCGCGCTCGTGGTTCTTGCGGTAGATCTCCTCCCAGTCGCGTCGCCGCAGGCCGACGCGCTTGACGTTGATCATGTGCCGCGCGCTGATGTTGTCGGAGGTGATGTTGCCCGCGAGCGGACCGCAGCCGAGGCTCATCGCGGGCTTCAGGCCGGTCGAATAGCCGACCGCGCCCTCGCTGGTCGGACCATTGACGACGATGCGGCTGGCGGGCTTCTCGAGGTACCACGCGTTGAGCACCTTCTCGTCGCGCGCCCACACGCCGATCGTGTGGCCGAGCCCGCCGTAGTTCAGGATCGCGAGCGACACCTCACAACCCTCTTCCCACTCGTCGACCACGTGCACCGACAAGAGCGGGCACAGGATCTCGATCGACAGCGGCCACTCCGGCCCGACGCCGCCCTGATGCGCGAGCAGCACCGTCGTGTGCCGCGGCACCGCGAAACCCGCGTTCTCCGCGACGCGCCACGGATCGAGCCCGACCACATCGGGGTTCATGTGACCGCGGCGATTGCAGTACTTGGCGAGCTTCTCGGTCTCTTCCTTCGAGCACACGTGCGCGCCCAGCCGCTTCATCTCGGCCAGCAACGAGTCGGCGATCGGCCGATCGAGCACCAGCGCCTGTTCCGAGCAGCACAGCGTGCCGTTGTCGAAGCTCTGGCTGGAAGTGATCCAGCGCGCGGCATCCTTCACGTCGGCGGAGCGATCGATGTAGACCGGCACATTGCCCGGACCGACGCCGTAGGCCGGCTTGCCCGAGCTGTACGCGGCCTGCACGAGCCCGGATCCGCCCGTCGCGAGGATGATCGCGATCTTGGGGTGCTTCATCAGCGCCGCGGTCGACTCGAGCGTCGGGTTCGACAGCACTTGCACCAGTTCGGGCGGCCCGCCGGCGCGCTCGATCGCGCGGCGGATCACCTCGACGGTCTCGGCGATGCAGCGGCGCGCGCGCGGGTGCGGGCTGATCACGATCGCGTTGCGCCCCTTCAGCGAGATCAGCGCATTGTTCAGCGCGGTCGAGGTCGGGTTGGTGGTCGGAATGATGCAGCCGACGACGCCGATCGGCGTCGCGATCTCGATCATGCCCGCGCGCTCGTCGCGCGTGATGATGCCGACCGTCTTCTCGTCGCGGATCGACTCCCAGGTGACCTCGGAACCGAACAGGTTCTTCAGCACCTTGTAGTGCACGCGGCCGATGCCGGTCTCCTCGACCGCGAGCCGCGCGAGCTCGTAGGCGGCCGCGGCGCCGGCCTTGGCGACCGCCGCGCAAGCCGCATCGACCTGTGCCTGCGACCAGTGCGCGATCTTCTTCTGCGCCGCATGTGCGGCGTCGACACAGTCGCGCACTTCCTGGAGCGCGCGTAGATCGGGATCCAGCCGTTGCACGGTTCAGCCTCGAGGCAAGCGCCGGCACGGCGACCACGGAGCGCGAACGCGCCGCGGTCGACGCGCTAGTCGCCCGAGCCGCCCTTGGTTCCCGCGGGCCCCGTCTTCGGCGGCTGCATCGCGGGCAGGATGCGCTTCAACTGCTCGTGCGGCCGCGGGATCACGTGCACGCTGACGAGCTCGCCGACGCGGCGCGCGGCGGCCGCGCCCGCGTCGGTCGCGGCCTTGACGGCGCCGACCTCGCCCCAGACGTACATCGTCACGAGTCCGGCAGTGGCCTTTTCCTTGCCGAACAGATCGACCTTGGCAGCCTTGACCATGGCGTCGGCAGCCTCGATGGCGCCGACCAGGCCTTTGGTTTCGATCATTCCGAGCGCACGGTGTTGCACGATGACGTTTCCTCTGACTGGTGGCGGAGCGACGGGTTCCGACTGTGCTCGCGCAGGTACGTGACGCGCCATCGAGCGCAGCGGGACGCGCAGTCTAGGGTGGGCCCGGGGCGAACACAACGCCGCACCCGCTGAACAGGCATATACGTTTCATTTAGAAGTAAATACCGGTCCATATAAACTGAACTTAGAGTTCTGTCTGCTGCGGATTGCCCCGCCGCGCCGGCGGCCCCACGCTCGAACAGCTGCTGGATAGGATTTACCGACCATGCTGCATTCGCGCTCTGCTTGCCTTGCGCTCTGCTTGCTCGCCACGTCCGGACGCGCCCAGCAGGTCTGGGTGATCGCGCCAGCTCCAGGCCCCGGAATCGACTTCACTTCGCTGCAGGCCGCGGCGAACGCCGCTGCCGACGGCGACATTCTGCTGGTACGCGGCGACGTGTCCGATGGCTTTTCGGCCACCGTGGATCTCGGCGCGAAGGGCCTCGCGATCGTCGCCGACACGCCCGCCCCACCGACGCTGACGAGCGGAGGTCGCATCCGCGTGAACGGACTCGCGGCCGGTCGCACGACCTCGATCCGCGGCTTCCTGCTGCCCGGCATCGGATTCTGGCCGTTCGGCACCGATCAGGGCACGCTGTCGATCACGAACTCGCCCGGCACGCTGCTCGTCGAGGATTGCGCGGTGCTCGGTTCGTTCAGTGCGGTGCGCGCGCAGCAATCCGGTTGGCTCGGGCTGTCCAATTGCGGGTTGATCGGGATGTCGCAATCGCTCGGCACGCAGGCCTCGATCGGCCACGGTCTGGCGGCGAGTGCGACGACCACCACGCTGCACGGATGCACCAGCCGCGGCGGGACCGGCGCGTTCCTGTCGGTGTTCGGCAATCCGGTCGGCCTCCAGGCCGGCGCCGGCGCATGGGTGCACGGCGGCAAGCTCGTCGCCGCGCGCAGCGCGCTCTACGGCGGCAACGGCGCCGGGTCGACCTACTCGACCTACTTCAGCGCGTGCGTGTACAGCAGCGCAGGCTTCGGCTTGCATCTGGCGAGCTCCGCTCCAGCGGCTCACCTGCTATCGACCACCGCGGAGCCGGGCGCGAGCGGCGCGCTCGATCCGGTCTGCACGACGCCGTGGCCGGTGCCGGGGACGTGGATCGAGAGCGGCTCCGCGGACGCACCGGCGGGCTCGGCCCCGCTATTGGACGCGTCGGCGCTGACGCGCGAGGGACAGGTGCTCTCGGTCACGCTCGAGGCCGCGAGCGGCGAGTACGCCGCGCTGCTCGCCTCGACGAGCGTGCAGCCGCTGCATGTCTCGGAGTTCTACACGCCGCTGCTGAACGCCGGTGCGTCGGTGCTGCCGCTGGGCTTCGTCGGTGCCGGCGCGAGCATCGCGACGAGCGCCACGATCCAGGAACTGGGCGCGGGCGTCGAGGGCGCGGTGCTGTACCTGCAGGGCGCCAGTCTCGATCTCACGACGCTGAGCGTGCGCTTGTCGAACGTCAGCGTCGCGGTGCTGCTCGACGCGGGGCTGTGATCCGCGAGTATCTCGCGCGCGCCTAGCGCGCGAGCTCGCGCTCGATCGCCGCGCGCAATTCGGCGTCGGCGGGAGCCACCGTGCTCGGATAGAACGCCACGGCCGCGCCGTTCTTGTCGACGAGGTACTTGCCGAAATTCCAGCCCGGCAGCTTGCCCGTCGCGGCGCCGAGGTACGCGTAGACGGGCGACTGCTCGGCGCCCGGCTGGGTCTTGACCTTCTCGAAGAGCGGGAACGTCACTCCGAACTCGTTCGTGCAGAAGGTCTGGATCTCCTTGGAGCTGCCGGGCTCCTGGCCGCCGAACTCGTTGCTCGGGAAACCGAGCACTTCGAAACCGCGCGCCTGGTACTCCTCGTGCAGGTCCTGCAGGCCGGTGTACTGCTTCGTGAAGCCGCACTCGCTCGCGACGTTGACGACCAGCAGCACGCGTCCGGAGTACTTCGACAGCGCGACCTCCTGACCGTCGATCGAGCGACTGGACAGGCTGGCGATCGTCGCGCCGCTGCTCGCGGCGGACTGCGGGACGCTCTTCTCGAAGAATGCCGAGCAGGAGCTGAGCAACACGAGGCCGAACAACAGCAGGAGCTTCATCGGGGGGATCGGGTACGGAGAGGAGCGGGAAGGGAGCGGCGGATCATAGGCCATGCGGAATGGGCCGCGCGCTTCAAAGCGCGCCCGAACCCTTGAAATCCAGGTACTTGCCGGCGAGCGTCGTGGCGAGCTCGCGCGGCAGGACGTCGAGCGCGCGCACGCCGGGCCGATTGAGGCCGGCGATCGCGGCGCGGCGGCCCTCGAGATAGGCGTTCGCCGCGCATGCGAGCAGGCTCGCCTCCAGATCGGCCACGCGCGCGGGCCGTGCCGCCGCCTCGACCGACGGCTCGCGCAGGTTGGCGAGCAGCACGATGTGCCTTCGCCTCAGCAATGCCAGCGCCGGCGCGAGGTCGCCGGTGTCGTCGTCGCGGCTGTTGGTGACGACGATCACCAAGGCGCGCCGGCGCTGCCTCTCGAGCAGCTTCTCGGCGGCGCGCTGGTAGTCGGGCGATTCGAGCCCGGCCTCGAGGTCGTACACGGCTCCGAGCAGGGAGCCGAGCGCGCTGCGCCCCTTGCGCGGCGCGATCCAGCGATCGGGACCGCCGAAGGCCATGGCGCCGATCGCATCGCCCTGGCGCAGCGCGATGTAGGCGACCAGCAGGGCCGCGTTCAGGCAGTGGTCGAAGTAGGTGAGGTCGCCATCCTGCGCGCGCATGCGGCGACTGCAGTCCAGGAGCAGCACGACCTGCTGATCACGCTCTTCCTGGTACTCGCGCGACACGTGGCGCGCGCGCCGCGCGGTGGCCTTCCAGTCGATCTGGCGCAACGTGTCGCCGGGCGCGTAGTCGCGCAGTTGATGGAACTCCATGCCCTCGCCGCGGCGGCGCTTGCGCCGCAAGCCGAGCAACATCAGCCGGCCCTCGAGCGCGCGCAGGTCGAGCGCGGCGACGCGCGCGAAATTCGGCAGCACGCGCACGTTCTGGGCCGGGCCGCAGCGGTCCAGCCGTTTCCACATTCCCAGGGCCGAGGTCCTCGCGATCCAGGCCGGCTCGAAGCCGTGCTCGCCGCGCCGCTGCGGGCGCAGCCCGTATTCGATCGCGACGGCGGCGCCCGGTTCGAGCGTGCTCGACACCGGCAGACCGTCGCTGAGCGCACTTTCCGGATGCCCGTCGTGCAGCTCGATGTGCTCGCGCCGGCGACCCGGATTGCGCAGCTCGACGCGCACGCGCGTGCGCACGTCGAGCGCGAACGTGCGCGGCATCGAACGCTCGAGCGCGAGCGGAGCCCGCCTCGACACCTCGAAAGCGTCGAGGATCGCGAGCGCCCCGGCCAGCGGCGCGAGCACCGCCAGCACCCACCAGCCGGCGCTCCACCACAGCGACGCCCAGGTCAGCACCGCCAGGGCGGCGACCAACCCCAGCAGTCTGGCCGCCGGCTTCACGCGCGCGGCGCCTCGACCTTGGCGAGCACCGCGCGGAGCGCCTCGTCGCGCTGCACGCCCTCCAGTTCGAGATCCGGCGCGAGCGCGATGCGGTGGCGCAGCGCGGGCAATGCGACCGCCTTGACGTCGGAGGGAATCACGTACGAGCGCCCGTCGAGCAGCGCCTTCGCGCGCGCGACGCGAATCAGCGCGATCGAGCCGCGCGGCCCTGCGCCGAGCGCGATGCCGCGCCAGTCGCGCGTCGTCCGCGCGATGCGCACGGCATAGGCGGCGACCGCCGGATCGACGCGCAGGCGGCTCGTGATCCGCTGCAACTCGACGGCCTGCGTGCAATCGACGACCTGCCCGACGCGCTCGACGTCGAGCCGGTCGCCCAGGCGCCCGTCGGCCACCTGGCGGACGATGGAGAGCTCCTCTTCCTCGGTCGGGTAGCCGATCGCGACGTGCAGCAGGAACCGGTCGAGTTGCGCCTCGGGCAGCGGATAGGTGCCCTCCTGCTCGAGCGGATTCTGGGTCGCGATCGCCATGAACGGCGGCTCGACCGGCAGCGACTCGCCCTCGATCGTGATCTGCCCCTCCTGCATCACCTCCAGCAACGCCGACTGCGTCTTGGCCGAGGCGCGGTTGATCTCGTCGGCGAGCAGCAGGTTCGTGAAGGCCGGGCCGCGCTTGACGCGCATGTTGCCGGTCGCGGTGTCCAGCACCACGTGGCCGGTCACGTCGCTCGGCATCAGGTCCGGCGTGAACTGCACGCGCGCGCTGCGGCCGCCGAAGGTGCGCGCCAGCGCGAGCATCAACAGCGTCTTGCCCAGTCCCGGCACGCCTTCGAGCAGCACGTGCCCGGCCGCGAGGAACCCGAGCAGCACCTGCTCGACCTGCTCGTGCTGACCGACGAAGGCCTTCTGGATCTCGCTGCGCATTCGTTGCGCGCTCGTGATCGCCCACTGCAGGCGCTCGGCCTCCACGGACGGCGAAGATCCGAACTGCGCGGCTGCGCTCGTCGGGGTCGGAACCGAAGTCGAGTCGTTCATAGCTTCTCCCTGGCCTGCACGAGCGCGCGGACGGCGCGCACGAATGCGATGGTCTTCCAGTGGCGCGCGCCAAGCGCTTCTTCCAGCACGCGCGGATCCTGGCCGGTCGCGTCGGAGACGGCCAGCGCGAGCGCACGCGCGTCTGCGCCGACGAGCTCGGGGTGACGGCGCTCCAGGCGCGCGCGCAGCGCTCGGCGCAAGGGCTCGAGCAACTCGGCGCGGGCACCGCGGCGCCACAGGAACGCGCCGCTCGCGCCGAGGTGATCGACGAACGAGAGCTCGGCGTTCGGCGCCGCCGGCAGCCAAGGACCCAGGCGCGGCATGCGGTTCCAGATCCACAGCGCGAGCCAGATCCCAAGTACGAGCAGCCCCGGCCAGGCCGTGCCGTACAGCCACGCGAGCAGCGGCTCCCGATGCAAGTCGCGCAACAAGAGGACGCGCGAGCGCGAGTCGGCCAGCTCCGCGACCAGCGCGGCGTTCTGCTCGACGCCGATCCCGTCATTGGCGAGCCATAGGTCATCGCCCATCACGAAGAGAGCGCCTTGGCCGAGCGAGTACGTGACCGCCCATATTTCGTCATCGGCGACGATCCAGTTGTCGGGGTCCAGGTCGATCCAATCGAAGCGCCAGCCGCCGGCCGGCACGCCCAGGTCGAGCACTCGCGAGCCGATCTCGAGACCCTCGATGCGCGCGAAGCTGACATCTTCGCGCGGACCGAGCCGGCTGCGCTCCGGAGCGGGGATCTCGCAGCCGATGAGCTCGAGGCCCAAAGCACCGGCGATCGGAACCTCGTAGCGTCCATCCTCGAGCAGATTGGCGAGCCGCCTGCGCTGGGCGCCGTCGTACGGCAGCGACAGCACCAATCGGCCGCCACTCTCGACCCATTGGCGCCAGCGCTCCTCTTGCGCACGCGACATGGGTCGGCCCGGCAGCGATGCGAAGACCACTGCGTCCGGCTCGGGCGGCGGCGCATCGGAACTCGCATCCGCGACAGGCGTGCCGAGCCGCTCGAAAAGGAAGCGCGCGGCGAGCAGCGGATCCCGCCGTGCGCGCAGCGTCCAGCCGATATCGTGCTCGACTTCCTTCGCGCGCCAATCGATGGCGAAAGCCAGCCAGATGGCGAGCACGAGCAGAGCGAGGGCTCCACCCCCGAGCAGCAGCTTGCGACTCACGGCGCCGTCCCTCGCTGCTCGAATACGCGACGCCAGCCCTCGCACAGCTCGGCGAATCCCGCCTCGCGGACGGGCTCGTGCGACCACGCAACGCTGGTCCACGCGCGCGTCAGGTCCGCGAAGTAGGCCGCGAGCTCGGGTGCCGTGCGCGCGCGTGTGCGAGCCACGCAGTCCTGCTCGGTATCGCCGCTCTCGATCTCGAGTCCGCTGCCGTGCACGAGCCTGGCGATCGCGCCGCGGTACAGCAGCGACAGTGCGCCGCGGGCGTCGCCACGCCGCCACACTTCGCGCGCGCTCGCGACGACGTCGGCCGGCAGTGACTCGGGTCGGATGTCCAGACCGAAGACCTCGGCCGGCGCGGATTCGCGCGCGGCTTGCGCCACGACGCCGGGCGCGCGCACGACGAGCCACCACACGATCAACCCGAGCGCGGCGAGCAGCAGCCCCCACAGCAAGAGCTCGAACAGCGGGCCGAGCGCATCGCCGAAGAATGACAAAGTTGCGTCCGGCTCGTCCGGCTCGGAGTCGAACCATCGGCGCACCATCACGGTGCGTTCGAATTCCGGGCCGCGCAGGATCTCCTCTGTCAGCGCGACTGGATCGGCCGCAGTGCTCGCGTTCGGCTCAGGCGACTCGACCTGCTGCGCCGCGACAGGAACCGAGAATCCGAAGCAGGCCAATCCCGCAAGGAGCGGAGCGACGAGCAAGATCGCCGCGCCGGCGGTGGGCGGCTCGACGGGCCGATCGACGACGGTCGCCGCGCGCCGCGCCAGCAGCCGCAACGCGATCTCGAGATCCCAGCCTTCGAGCTCGGTGCGCCGGTTCAAGTAGAGCGCGAAGCCGGCGCTGGCGCGCACCAGATAACCAAAGCCGAACATGATGAAGAAAGCGCCCACGAAAATGTTCTCGGGCCCCGCGCCGGGTTCGGTCAGCCATGCACCCAGCTCCTCCAGCTCTCCGATCTGCGCGCTCGGCAAGACGAAGTAGATGCCCACCAGCAGGGACGAGAACACGACGAGTTCGAAACTCGCCGCGGCCTTCATCAACATCAGGCAGGCTCCGAGCTGCCCGCCGCGTAGCAGGGTCTCGCGCCGGCGCAGCGCCGCTCCGCGCAGACCTTCGAGCAGCGCCGTCGGCTGCACGACCGCGCGCATGGGATCGATGCGATTCAACAGCAGACCGCGCAAGGCGTGCCGCGACCACAACCGCGGCAGCTCGCGCAGCAGTTCGCGCGCGCTGGGTGCGGCACCGAACACCGCGCGCGAGAGCACGAAAGTCAGCGGCCGCTCGAGCATGGGCGCGAGCCACCACCACGCGAAGTAGGTCCAGAAGCTCCGCGGACCGCCGAGCGCGAGGCAGGCGAGTTGCACGGGGACCACGCACAGGAGCCACGCCGTGAGCAGCGGCCGCGCCCACTCGCGCAGCATCGCCAGGCCGAGATCGAGCGCCTCTCCGGCCGCGCGCGGACGCAGCGCGATGCTAATCCGCTCGATTTGCACGCACGCGCCCTCCGAACACCAGATAGCCGATCACCGCGGCCCACAGCAACCCGCCGACCGTGAACTTGACCGCCACGGGCACACCCGACGAAGACCAGAACGCCTCGATCACGGCGGCCAGCACGAGCATGATCCCGGCGCCGAGCACGATCACGCCGCTGGCGCGTCCGGCCTCGCGCAGCGCTTGCGAGCGCTTGCGGCGGCCCGGCGCGAGCAGCGCATGACCGAGGTGCAGCCCCGCCTGTCCGGACAACACGATCCCGGTCAGCTCGAAGGACCCGTGCCCGATCACGAAGGGCCAGAGCGTGCTGCCCATCTGCTGCGTCGAGAGGTAGCCGGCGACGGCGCCGAGGTACAGCCCGTTGAAGCCGAGGAAGAAAAGCGAGCCGAGCCCGAACAGCGCGCCCGAAGCGAACGTGCGAAATGCGATGCCGACGTTGTTGAAGACGTAGAAGCCGAACATCGTGAAATCGTCGGCGCTCTCACGGCCCAGTTGTCGCCGCGCGACCTCCGGGTCGTACATCTGCTCGAACGATCGCATCGTGTCGGGATCGAGCACGGACTCGATCGCGGTCGGCGCGAGCCAGGCCAGCACGAGGAACAACAGGAAGGGCACGAGGAAGACGGCGCAGGCCGTCCACAGCGAACCGCGCAACGCGCGCACTTGCCGCGGAAATCCCGCGGCGACGAAGTCCCGCACGCGCTGCAGCGGACTGCCGCGCCGCGCGTAGAGCAGATTGCGCCCGCGCAGCGCAAGCCCGTTGAGGCGCTCCTCGAGGTCCGCTCCATAGCGGCGCGAACGCGCCAGCGCGAGGTCCTGGCACACGCGCCGGTAGAGGACCGGAAACTCCGGGATCGAGGCAACTCGCGCGTCGCGCGCGTCGAGTAGCTGGGCGAGGCGCTGCCAACGCTCCGCCCCGTCGCGCTCGAAGGTCTCGCGCTTCAACGCTCGCCCCTCGACCACGCGGCCAACCCCAGCAGACGCGTACGCGCGGTCTCTCCCTGTGCGCCGAGCACAGGTTCCAGCAGTTCGGCCAATTCGATCTGCCGTCCCGGCGCGATCGAAGCGGCGCGCTCGGCGAAATCGATCACCGCACGTTGCTCTTCTCGCGTGAGCGCGAACGGCGGCGCGAACGGTGCGGAGGCCTGGGCGCGACTGCGGGGCGTGCGCGACTTCCCACTGTGCACGACCAACGTGCCGGCGACGAGATCGCCCAGACGCTGGAAGCGCTCGTTCGACATGCAGCAGGCGAGCCCGATGCCGTACCCGAACGGCAGCAGGTCGGCAAAGCGCAGCAGATTGCGCAGGCCGGAGTCGACCCAGGTCACCGGCGTTCCGTCGGTGCGCACGACTCGCAAGCCCATCGCGCGCTTGCCCGGCGTCGCGCCCCACAACACCTCGAACAGCAGGTCATAGCCCCAGGACAGTGCGAAATAGCCGAGCAGCACGAGCCCATGTCCGGCTGCCCCGAGCTGCACCATCGCGGCCGAGTAGGCGACAGCAATCGCGAGAACGAGCAGGATGTCGAGGCTCCAGGCCAACGAACGCGGGATCGGGCCGGCGGCACGCAGCTCGAGCTCGACGCCTTCTGGGGTCTCGACGCGCGCCGCGGTGTCGAGACGCTCGACCGAATTCACCAGCGCGGCGGGATTCGAGCGTCGCTCCATCGGCTGCGCCCGCGGCTCAGGCACGGACCACGATCGTGTCGGCGATCAGATCGTGCACGCACCGCTTCTCTTCCCCGAAGATGAAGCAGAAGTCGATCAGGCTGAACAGCGGAAGGAGGCCGAGGACCCAGGTCAGCAGGATGCGCAGGCCGAAAATGCGACCGAAACTCGCGGGCGAGCCGTCCTTGCGCACGATGCGGATGCGCAGGAGTTTCTTGCCCAGCGTCTGGCCCGAGCGCGCCAGCAGCACCAGTTGCACGATGCAGAACGCAAGCACCAGCAGCGAGCCGATCGCGATCCCGAGCACAGCGACTCCGGTGACCTCCGCGCCATCGGAGGAATCGGTGGGGGCCGCGCTCAGGACGGTGGTCAGGAATAGCGTCATCAAAGACAGGAAAAAGAAGAGCGAGTCGAGCAGGTGCGCTCCCAAGCGCGTCAGCCGCTCCGCCTTCACCGGGCCCTCGGCCCCCGCGACCTCCGGCATCCAGACGTTGGTCTTCGGTGCGGCGTAGGGATCCGGGTTCGAGCCGGCTGGCGCAGTGTTCATGGAGCTCATTCCCCGTCGTGCGAGCGTGCCGAGTATAGCCATGCACCGCACGTGTCCGTCACTCGCTCGACGGCCTACAATCCAGCCATGACGACGACGCGTTCCGCTTCCGCCAGCAAGGCCACGACCGGCTACGTGCACGGCTTCACGGCCGAGGAACAGGAGCGCCTGCACCGCCAAGCGCGCTTCCTGGAGCACCGCGTGCACGACGGGCTGCCGTTCCGCCGCTCGAAACAGATGATCGAGGTCGGCTGCGGCGTCGGAGCGCAGACCGAGATCTTGCTGCGGCGTTTCCCCGACCTGCACGTCACGGGGCTCGATCGCAACCCGCCAAACCTCGCGGCCGCGCGCGCGCGCATGGCCGCGCACGCCTGGGCCGCAGGCCGGCACGAGTTCGTCGAGGGCGACGCCTCCAAGATCCCGTTCGAGGCCGATCGCTTCGACTCGGCCTTCCTGTGCTGGATACTCGAGCACGTCGCCGACCCGATGATGGTGCTAGCCGAAACGCGGCGAGTGCTGCGCCCCGGAGCATGGATCACGGTGACCGAAGTGCAGAACGCGTCGTTCTTCCTCGAGCCGTACTCGCCTCAGACGCTGGCGTATTGGATGAGCTTCAACGACCACCAGCTCGATCTTGGAGGCGACCCGTTCGTCGGAGCCAAGCTGGGAAATCTGCTGCAGGCGGCTGGGTATCGAGAGATCACGACTGAGGTGCGCGCCATCCACCTGGACAATCGATGCCCGGGGGAGCGGGCGGAGTTCATTGCGTATTGGACGGAATTGCTGCTGTCAGGAGCGCCGGGGCTGGAGCAGGCGGGGAAAGTCTCTTCGGAGACGGTCGAGGGGATGAAGAGGGAGCTCGACTTGGTGGCGCACAATCCGAACGCGGTGTTTTTCTACACGTTCGTGCAGGCGCGGGCGCAGGTTTTCTAGTTCAGGGGAGGGCGGGAGAGTCGGCAGTTGCCGAGTCCGCGCGCTGCGCGCGCGGACTTAGGCGCGCGCAGACGCGCGCCTGACTCCGCATGCGCTCGGGCGCGCAAGCGCGCCCTCGCGTCTGCGGAGTTAGATACTTGGACTCAATGGACTCGACGCCGAACGCTCAGAGGAGCAGAGGTTCGGACGATCGGCCATGTGGGATGGGGGTCGACGTCACCTCGAGAACACGACTCCCGGCAGCCTCGAAGCTCATTGAGTCCAAGTAATGAACTTCGCATTCGCGCGGGTCGCGTCTGCGCGACCCGCGCGAATGCGAAGTCGCGTGCGCGTCCTCGCGCACGCAAGTCGCGCGCGCAGCGCGCGACTCGGTCGCTGGCGAACAGTCGCATCGATCCCCAGTCGCGCCGACTCAGTACTCATCTGCCGAGTCCGCGCGCTGCGCGCGCGGACTTAGGCGCGCGAAGACGCGCGCCTGACTCCGCATGCGCTCGGGCGCGCAAGCGCGCCCTCGCGTCTGCGGAGTTAGATACTTGGACTCAATGGATTCGACGCCGAAGGCTCAGACGAGCGGAGGCGCGAACGATCGACCATGTGGGATGGGGGTCGACGTCGCCTCGTGAACACGCCTCCCCCCCGACCGGCCCGCCGAGCCCGCGCGCCCGCCGAAGGTTCAAACGCCGCTCGACTTGAACTCCGCACGGCGAGTGGGCGCGTCTTCGCGCCCGCTCGCCGTGCGGAGTCAGGCGAGCGTCCTCGCTCGCCTAAGTCGCGCGCGCAGCGCGCGACTCGGTCCATTGCGAACAGTCGCATCCACCCGCAGCCACAGTGGCCAACGGCCACTCTGCCGAGTCCGCGCGCTGCGCGCGCGGACTTAGGCGCGCGCAGACGCGCGCCTGACTCCGCATGCGCTCGGGCGCGCAAGCGCGCCCTCGCGTCTGCGGAGT
>Ga0194131_10000831_pt1 | contig 53365 bp, 51 predicted proteins | sample TA2KigO120mmetaG_FD_148631 | JGI IMG/M metagenome (GOLD analysis project Ga0194131, IMG submission 148631) | Freshwater microbial communities from Lake Tanganyika, Tanzania - TA2015053 Kigoma Offshore 120m | ecosystem: Environmental > Aquatic > Freshwater > Lake | place: Tanzania: Lake...
AAAGCATGGAACGCCGGGCGAGCTGGACGCACCGAAGTTCCCGAAGCTGCGTCACGTGATCGTGGACGCCGAAGATCCCTACGCTGGGTGCACGAGATTGGAAGACGTCGCCGTTCTCGGCGACGGCGCGGGGGTCGGGGGGATGCCCGGCCGACATCCGCAGGCTCGGCGAGGACAGGAGGCCGGGCATCCCCCCGACCCCCGCGCCGTCGCCGAGAACGACGAGGTGTTCACGATCTTGTACACCTCGGGCACGACCTCGTTTCCGAAGGGCGCGATGATCACGCACCGGAACTGCGTGCCGCACGGCTGGAACTGCGGCGCGTGGCTGCGGATGACCGAGCGCGACCGCGTGCTCCACGCCCTGCCCGCCGCCGGGACGTGGGGCGGCGTGAACATTCCGTTGACGACGTGGTCGCACGGCGCGTGCCTCGTGCTCCTGGACGTCTGGGATCCGCTGCGCGCGCTGCAGCTCGTCGAGCGCGAGCGCTGCACGGTCATGAACGCCGTCGACTCGATGGTGTTCCCGCTGCTCGAGCATCCCGCCCTCGACCGGTTCGATCGCTCGTCGCTGCGCACCGGCGCGTTCGCGGCGACGGGCGGCGGCGGCCACGGCTTCTTCGAGGCGATCCGCGACCGGATCGTCGTGCCGGAGATGTACCAGCCGTACGGCATGACCGAGGTGAACGCGCTGTCGCTGCTGCACGAGCTCGACGAGCCGTGGGAGCTGCGGGTCCAGTCGGGGATCAAGACACCACCGGGGATCGAGGCGCGGATCGCGCACCCGGACACGAGCGTGGTGTGCAAGGCCGACGAGGAAGGCGAGCTGCAGTTCCGCGGGGAGCTGGTGACGCGCGGCTACTACGAGAAGCCGAAGGAAACGGCCGCCGCGTTCACCGACGACGGATGGTTCAAGACCGGCGATCTCGGCGTGCGCGACGCGCGCGGGTACGTCTTCTTCAAGGGACGGCTCAAGGAGACGCTGCGCATCAGCCACCACATGGTCGCGCCCGGTGAGATCGAGGCGTTCCTGATGGCGCATCCCGCGGTGAGTCAGGCCTTCGTGGTCGGCATCCCCGATCCCAAGGCGAACGAGGTCCCGGTCGCCTACGTGATCCTGAAGGACGGCGCGCGGCTCGACGAACCGGCGCTGCTGGCGTTCTGCCGCGGCAAGATCGCCTCGTACAAGATTCCGCGCGGTGTGAGGTTCGTGCGCGACGTGCCGCGCACGCCGAGCCCGCACGGCGAGAAGGTCCAGCGCGTGAAGCTGCGCGAGATGGCAATGGAGGGGGTGTGGGGGTCCGTCGCGCCGGAGGCGCGCCTGTATGACGTGGGGCCTTCACGTTCGAAGGAGTTCCCGTGATGCGCTTGCGCACCGCCCTGTGTGATCTCCTCGGCATCGAGTACCCGGTCCTCCAGTCGGGGATGGGCAGCGTCGCGGGGCCCGACCTCGCGGCGGAGGTCTCGCGCGCCGGCGGCCTCGGCATCGTGGGCGGCCTCAACCAGCCGCCCGACGCGATTCGCGAGCGCATCCGCTTCATCCGCGCGCACACCGACCGGCCGTTCGGCGTGAACCTCTGGCTCCACAGCGAACTGCGTCCGCCGGTCGACGTCACGACGATCCCGCCCGCGACGATCGCGCAGGTCCACGCGACGCTGAACACGTTCCGGGCACGCCTCGACGTCCCCGCGGTCACCGCGGCGCCACCGCCGGCGCCCGATCTCGTCGACGCGGCCCTCGAGGTGATCCTCGAGGAGCGCGTGCCGGTCTTCAGCGCGGCGATCGGGCTGCCGAGCGCCGACATGGTCACGCGCTGTCACGCGCGCGGTGTGAAGGTCGTCGCGATGGTCGCCACCGTCCAGGACGCGCGCGACGCCGCCGCGGCCGGGGTCGACGCGATCGTCGCGCAGGGCGGCGAGGCGGGCGGGCACCGCTCCATCGCCGCGAAGCCGATCCACCCCGAGGTCGCGATGGTCGGCACGATGGCGCTCGTGCCGCAGATCGTCGACGTCGTGCGCGTCCCGGTCGTCGCCGCGGGCGGGCTCGCCGACGGCCGTGGCCTCGTGGCCGCGCTCGCGCTCGGCGCGCAGGGCGTGTTGCTCGGCACCCGCTTCGTCGCCACGCGCGAGTCGACGGCGTCGGAGTTCTACAAGAAGAGTCTGCTCGAGCGCGACGCCGACGCCACGATGGTCACCGACGCGTTCACCGGCCAGTGGGCGCGGGCGCTCCGCAACACCTTCGCGGTGGAGTATCGTGCCGCCGGGGCGCCGACGCTGCCGAGCCTGCTCCAGGCGGTGGCCGCGCAGGACGTCTTCGCCGCGGCGGCGAAGCGCCAGGACGGCGAGTACTTTCCGATGTACGCCGGCCAGGCCGTGGGCCTGGTCCACAACGTCCCGGGCGCGGGCGAGGTCGTCGAGGCGATCGTGCGCGAGGCGCGCGAGGTCCTCGCCGCCCTGGGGCGGCTCGGCAGAGGAGACCCATGAAGCTCGACGTCGGCATGCTGACGCACGATCTCACGTCGATCCCCGACTACGCGCGGAAGGTCGAAGCGCTCGGCTTCGACTGCCTGTGGTCGTCGGAGACGCAGCACGACCCGTTCCTGCCGCTCGCCGTCGCCGCGACATGTACGGACCGGATCAAGCTCGGCACGGCGATCGCGGTCGCGTTCCCGCGCAGCCCGATGATCACCGCGCACATCGCCTGGGACATCCAGAAGGCGTCGAACGGCCGGCTGCTCCTCGGGCTCGGCTCGCAGGTGAAGGGCCACAACGAGCGCCGCTTCTCCGTGAAGTACGAGTCGCCCGGCCCGAAGCTGCGCGAGATCGTGCTCGCGCTGCGCGCGATCTGGGACTGCTGGCAGAACGGGACGAAGCTGAACTTCAAGGGGCAGTTCTACCGCTTCGACCTGATGACACCCTTCTTCAACCCGGGCCCGATCGAGCACCCGAAGATCCCGGTGATGATCTCCGGCGTCAACGCGTACATGTGCCGCGTCGCCGGCGAAGTGTGCGACGGCCTCCACGTGCATCCCTTCAACAGCCCGAAGTACCTGCGCGAGTCCGTGCACCCGTGGGTCGCGGAGGGCATGGCGAAGTCCGGCCGCACGCGCGAGGACTTCACGTACACGACGGCGACCTTCGTCGTCGTGGGCGACACGGAGCAGGAGCTCCAGAAGAACACGCAGTCGGTGAAGCAGCAGATCGCGTTCTACGGCTCGACGCGTACCTACGAGCCCGTCCTCGCCGCGCACGGCTGGCAGGACCTGATCCCGCACCTGCACCGGAAGTCGGTCGAGGGTGACTGGAAGGGCATGGCCGATCTGATCACCGACGAGATGGTCGACACGTACGCGGTCACCGGAACGTACGACACGATCGGCCGGAAGATCGCGGAGCGCTACGCAGGGCTGCTCGACCGGACCGCGCTCTACCAGCCGTACCAGCCCGGCCTCGGCGATCCTCGCCTGTCCCGTCTCGTGAGGGAGTTCAATGGGTAACGCCGCCCGCGCGATCGGCCTGGTCCTCGTCGCCGCGACGCTCGCCGCCGGCTGCGCCGGTCACGCACGGACCCGGGCGGAAGATCTCGCGTGGGCGCGATGGAAGCAATGCGACCGGTTCCCGAGCGTCCGGCTGCTTCGGATCACGCCCGAGGGTGAGCTCGACGCGACGGGCACGGCGCCGGACGAGTTCAAGGCATGGGAGGCGTGCATCCTCGTCGCGCACCGCGAGCAGATCCGTCAGGCCGCGGCCGCGCGGCCAGCGACGACGTTCACGCCACTGGACAACTGGACCGGGACGCTCTGCCGCCCGGGTGCGCGCGCGGTCCGCACCCCCTACGACGCCGACGTCATCGACACCTACGAGCGCATCGCGGCCGTCGCGCACGGCGATCTGCCGCGCGACCGCAGCCTCGTGATCGTGGACGATCTGCGCGACGCGGCCAGGCTCGCGTGCGGCGACGCGGACGCGTTCACCATCGTCGTGAACGCGCGGGTGCTGCACGAGATGCGCGAATGGCCGGCGCGCCGGGTGCTGCTGGCGCGTCTCATCGCCCACGAAATCGCCCACGTCGCGCTCGGACACCTGCGGCGGCCGCACCTGGACCTCGTGGCGATGGAGCGCGAGGCCGACGAACTCGCGGCGTTCTACCTCGAGCGCGCGGGCATCCCCTGCCGCGACTGGGTCGACGTCGTCGGCATCGGCTGGTGGTCGCTCGGATGGCCGAGCGTCAAGGCTGAGCGAGAAGCGATCGGCGCCGCGGGCGAGCTCGCGCGCCGTGGCGAGCGCCCGCCGCGCAGGACGAACGTGACGAAACAACGCTGAGCATCCAGGAGAGTTCGATGCCAGACCTCTACGATCCCGGTCAGCGCCCGCCGCTGGGCGAGGTCCCGAAGCAGATGCACGCGTACATGGTCCGCCAGAACCGGTTCGGTCCTCCGCGCGACGCGTGGAAGCGCGAGGTGATCGCCACGCCGTCGTTCGGTCCGGACGAGGTGCTGATCTACGTGATGGCCTCCGGCATCAACTACAACAACGTCTGGGCGGCGCTCGGCTACCCGCTCGACGTCATCGCGGAGCGGCAGAAGCTCGGCGAGCCGGAAGACTTCCACGCGGGCGGCAGCGACTGCTCGGGAATCGTGTGGGCCGTCGGCATGGACGTGAAGAACGTCCGCGTCGGCGACGAGGTCATCGTGCACTCGGGCTGGTGGCGGCCCGACGACCCGTGGGTGAAGTCGGGCAAGGACCCGATGCTCGCGGAGTCCACGCGCATCTGGGGCTACCAGACCAACTACGGCAGCTACGGCCAGTTCGCGCGCGCGCAGGCGCACCAGTGCGTGCCGAAGCCGGCGCGCCTCACGTGGGAGGAGGCGGGCTGCTTCCTCCTCTGCGCGTCGACCGCGTACCGGATGCTGATGGGGTGGTCGCCGCACACCGTCGAGAAGAACGACATCGTGCTCGTGTGGGGCGCCGCCGGCGGCCTCGGCTCGCTGGCGCTCGAGATCACGCGCGCGCTCGGCGGCCGGCCCATCGCGGTCGTGTCCGACGACGAGAAGAAGAAGTTCTGCATGGATCACGGGGCCGTCGGCGTGATCAACCGGAGCCAGTTCACGCACTGGGGCAAGATGCCGGACACCACCGACGCCAAGGCGTACGGCGAGTGGGCGAAGGGCGCGCGCGCGTTCGGCAAGGCGATCTGGGACGCGCTCGGCACGCGCGAGAGCCCGAAGATCGTCTTCGAGCATCCCGGCGAGTCCACGCTGCCCACGTCCGAGTTCGTGTGCGCGACGGGCGGCATGATCGTCATCTGCGCCGGCACGACGGGGTACAACGTGACGCTCGACCTCCGCTATCACTGGATGCGGCAGAAGCGCTTCCAGGGCAGCCACCTGTCGAACGACGAGCAGGCCGCCGCGGTGACGAAGCTCGTCGCCGACGGGCACGTGGATCCGTGTCTCTCGAAGACCTACGGGTTCGACGCCATTCCGGAGTGCCATCAGCTCATGCTCGACAACAAGCACCCGTACGGGAACATGGCGGTGCTCGTGAACGCGACGAAGCCCGGCGAAGGCCGCAAGGGCTGATCCGATCGTGCACGACTTCACCGGCCAGTCCGTGCTCGTCACCGGCGCCGCCGCCGGCATCGGGTTCGGCATCGCCGAGGCGTTTCACCAGGCGGGCGCGCGTGTCGCGCTCGGCGACGTCGACGAGCGCGGCCTCGCCGCCGCCGCGGAGCGGCTCGGCCGGTCGTCGCGCATCTTCACGCAGACCGTCGACGTGCGCGACGCGGCGTCCGTGGGCACGCTCTTTCGCGCGGCCGAGAGCGCCATCGGTCCGCCGGCGATCGCGGTCGCCAACGCCGGGATCTATCCGAACTGCCCCGTCGTGGAGATGAGCGTCGACGAGTGGGACCGCGTGATGGAGACGAACCTGCGCGGCGTCTTCCTCACCTGCCAGGCGGCGGCGCGCGGGATGGTGGCGCGCGGCGGCGGCAAGATCATCACGATCGCCTCGGGCGCAGCGAGCAGCGGACGCAAGGGCGCGGCGCATTACTGCGCGTCGAAGGCCGGCGTGGTGATGTTCACCAAGGTGCTCGCGATGGAGCTCGGACCGCACCACGTCAACGTGAACTGCATCGCGCCGGGGCTCGTCACCGTCGATCGCGACGTGACCCAGGTGTCCGACGAGTACGTGAAGACGCTCGTCGGCACCATTCCCTGGGGCCGCGCCGGCACGCCGGCGGACATCGCGCGCGCGGCGCTCTTCCTCGCCTCGCCCGAGGCCGATTTCATCACCGGCGACGTCATGGCGGTGGACGGCGGCAGCGGGACCGGCCGCACGTATCTTCCGTACAGCCGCACGACCTGACGCGATGCCCGTCTGGAACCTCGTCCGGCGCGGCGCGTATCACGACTCGGTGACGCTGATGCGCCTCAGCCGGGACATGGAGGCGGTGACGGGCGTCACACGCGCGGCCGCGATGATGGGCACGCCGCACAACCTGGCGCTGCTGCGTGACGCCGGGTTGCTCACCGCGGAGGGTGAGGCGGCGCGCCCGACGGATCTCGTCGTCGCGGTGGTCGCCGAGCGCGAGGACGCCGCGCGCGCCGCATGGGCGGCGGGAGAGGACGCCCTCGCGCGCGCGTCACGCGGAGGTGGCGGCGGCGGGCCGTCCATCAGCGGCGTCGTGCGCCGCCGCTCGCTGCGCCTGGCGATGGCGGCGCTGTCCGACGCGAACCTCGCGCTGATCTCCGTACCCGGCGTCTACGCCGCGGCGGAGGCGACGAAGGCGCTCGCCGCCGGGCTGCACGTGATGGTCTTCAGCGACAACGTGCCGGTCGCCGACGAAGTCCGGCTCAAGCAGCTCGCGCGCGAGCGCGGGCTCTTCGCGCTCGGGCCCGACTGCGGGACCGCGATCCTCGGCGGCGTGCCGCTCGGCTTCGCGAACGCGGTGCCGCGCGGCCGCATCGGGATCGCCGCGGCGTCGGGCACGGGGCTCCAGGCGGTGACGTGTCACCTCGCCGCGGCGGGTGAAGGCGTCTCGCACGCGATCGGGCTCGGCGGTCGCGACCTCTCCGACGACGTCGGCGGTCTGATGCTCGAGCCGGCGCTCGCGGCGCTCGCCGCCGATCCCGCGACGTCGGTGATCTGCGTCATCGGCAAGCCGCCGGGTCCGATGACCGCGAAGAAGATCGACGGCTGGCTCGCCGCGCTCGGCAAGCCCTGGATCGCGCACTTCACCGGCGGCGTCTCCACGCTGGAAGACACCGCGCACGCCGCCGTCGCGCTCGCGCGTGGCGAGCGGCATCGGCCGGTCGGCTTCACCATCCCGAACGACGACGTCGCGCGCCTGGTCACGGATGCAGCGGCGTCGTTGAGCAGTGGCCGTCGCTTCGTGCGCGGCGTGTACGCCGGCGGGACGCTCGCGCAAGAGGCGGCCGCGCTCTTGCCCGGCGGTCACCGCGTGGTGGACCTCGGCGACGACGCGTACACCGTCGGGCGCCCGCATCCGATGATCGACGGCACGATCCGCCGGGAGTGGATCGTCAAGGACGCCGCCGATCCGACGACCGCCGTGATCCTGCTCGACGTCGTGCTCGGCTACGGCGCACATCCCGATCCCGCCGGTGAGCTGCTTGCCGCCATCGAGCGGGCGCGCCGTGAAGGCGTCGCCGTCGTGGCGAGCGTGTGCGGCACCGACGGCGATCCCCAAGGGCTCGCACGCCAGACAACGACCCTCGCGCGGGCGGGCGTCATCGTCATGCCGTCGAACGCGCAGGCCGCACGGCTCGCGGCGCTGATCGCCGCGCGCGCCTCGGAGGCCCGCGGATGAGCCAGCGCATCGAGATTCCCGCGACGACCGCGCGTGCCGTCACGCTGCGCGCGGGGCAGCGAATGCGCATCGTCAACGTGCAGGGCAAGCAGGTGGCGGATTTCGTCGCGTTCAACGCGGCGGATCTCGACGAGTCGCTCAGCACGCTGCACACGCTCGTCTCGCTCCAGCGGCTGTTCCCGACCACGGGCGACCGGCTCCGCACGAACCGGCGGCGGCCGATGGTCGAGATCACGCGCGACGACACGGGCCGGCACGACATGCTCATCTCCGCGTGCGACCCGTGGCGCTACGAGCTGGACTTCGGCGTCACCGGCCACCGCAACTGCTCCGACAACTTCCTCGAAGTCCTCGCGCCGTGGGCGCGCGCGCGGCACCAGCTGCCGCAACCCGTGAACTTCTTCCAGCACATGCGCTACGTCGACGGCCGGGCCGAGTGGCTGGAGTCGCTCGCGAAGCCGGGCGACGTCGTCGAGCTGCGCGCGCTGATCGACCTCGTCGCGGCGGTCAGCGCGTGCCCGATGGACCTGAATCCGATCAGCGGGTTTCGCGTGAGCGACCTCGCGCTGGAGCTCGAATGAGCGCGCTGCCGAACCCGCCGCGCGTCGTGAACGTCGGCCTCGATCTCTTCGCCGACGCGCTGGCGCAGCTTCGCGTCCCTGTGGTCGGCGTGGACTGGCGCCCGCCCGCGGGCGGTGACGCGACGCTCGCCGCGCTCCTCGCGCGCCTGGAGACGCGACGCGCGGAGATCGACGCCGCCAACCAGCGCGCGTTCGACATCCTCGTCAACGGCGAGCCGGTGCTGCTCGACTGCCGGCCGGCGCGCGAGGCGATGGAGCTGCCGGACCGGCTCGTCCTCCACTCGGGGCCGCCGATCGCGTGGGAGCGCGTGGCGCCGCCGGTGCGCGCGGCGATCCTCTGCGCGATCCGCTACGAGGGCTGGGCCGCCAACGACGATGCGGCCGCCGAACTGATCGTCCGCGGCGACGTGCGGCTCGAGCCCTGCCACCACCGGCGCGCCGTCGGGCCGATGGCGGGCGTGCTCACCGCGTCGATGCCGGTCTTCGTCGTCGAGAACCGCGCGCACGGCAACCGCGCGCACGTGACGATCAACGAAGGGCTCGGCAAGGTGCTGCGCTACGGCGCGAACGACGCGTCGGTCATCGCGCGTCTCACCTGGCTCGCGCAGGAAGCCGGACCGCTGTTCGGCGCCGCGCTGCGCGCGAGCCAGGGCATCGAGCTGCGCCCGTTGATGGCGCAGGCGCTCCGGATGGGCGACGAGATGCACCAGCGCAACGTCGGGGCCTCGTCGCTGTTCGTCCGCGCCCTGATGCCGCACGTGGCGCGCGTCGCCGACCGGCATCACGCCGCCGCGCGCCTCGCCGAGTTCCTCGCCGGCCACGACCAGTTCTTCCTGAACCTTGCGATGGCGGCGGGGAAATCGATGGTCGATCCGGCGGGCGGCGTGCCGGGCTCCACGCTCGTGACCACGATGGCGCGCAACGGCACGGACTTCGGCATCCGCGTGTCGCACTTCGGGGAGCGGTGGTTCGTCGCACCCGTCGAGATGCCGGTCGGCCTCTACTTCCCCGGCTACGGCCCGGACGACGCGAATCCCGACATGGGGGACAGCGCGATCGTCGAGACGATCGGGCTCGGCGGCGGCGCGATGGCCGCCTCCCCCGCCGTCGCGCGCTTCCTCGGCGCCGGCGGCGTTGCCGAGGCGCTCGCCACGACCGACGCGATGCGCGAGATCTGCCACGCCGAGCACCCGCACTTCCGCATCGCCAGCCTGGACGAGCGTGGCGCGCCCGCGGGGATCGACGTGCTGCGCGTGGTGGAGACCGGCATCGCGCCGATCATCAACACCGGCATCGCGAGCAAGGTCGCCGGCGTGGGCCAGGTCGGCGCCGGCGTGGTGCGTGCGCCGCTCGGCTGCTTCACCGCCGCGCTCGAAGCGCTCGCCGGCTGATGCGACTCGACGAGCATCGCATCGTGGTCGCGCTCGGAGGCAACGCGATCCTGAGATCCAAGCAGCTCAACAGCTACACGGAGCAGTACGACAACATCCGCCGCACGTGCGAGCAGATCGTGCAGCTCATCGCCGAGGGCTACCAGCCCGTGCTCACGCACGGCAACGGCCCCCAGGTCGGCACCCTGCTCATCCAGAACGAGGCCGCGTCGCATCTCGTGCCCGCGGTGCCGCTCGACGTGTGCGGCGCCGAGACCCAGGGCCAGATCGGCTACATGATCCAGCAGGCGCTGAAGAACGCCCTGCGGGCGCGCGGCCTCGCGCGGCCGGTCGCGAGCATCGTCACGCAGGTGCTCGTCGACGCGGACGATCCGGCGTTCGCGACGCCCGTGAAGCCGATCGGCCCGTTCCTGCCGCGCGCCGTGGCCGAGCAGCGGATGCGCGACAAGCGCGAGGTGTGGACGGAAGTCGACGCGCGCGGCTGGCGCAAGCTCGTCCCGTCGCCGCAGCCGCTCGGCATCGTGGAAGTCGACGTCGTCCACGCGCTGCTCGACGTCGGCGCGGTCGTGATCGCGTGCGGAGGCGGCGGCGTGCCGGTGCTGCGCCGCCCGGACGGGCGGTTCGAGGGCGTGGAGGCCGTCGTCGACAAGGACTCGGCGGCGGCGCGTCTGGCGCTCGAGGTTCGCGCGGCCGCGCTGCTGATCCTCACCGACGTGCCCGGCGTCGCCGTCGACTTCGGCAAGCCCACGCAGCAGTTTCTCCGCCGGGTGACGCTCTCCGAGCTCGAAGGCCTGCTCGTCCGCGAGCCGTTCTCCGCCGGCAGCATGGGGCCCAAGGTCCGCGCGGCGTATCGCTTCGTCCACGACGGCGGCGGCCAGGCGACGATCTGCGCGCTCGAGGACGCGCTCGAGGGCGTGCGCGGCCGCGCCGGCACGCTCGTCGTCCCCAACGACGCGATGCAGCTCTCCTTCCAGATGTGATCACGGTGCAGGCCGAGCCGTACGAGTTCGTCTGCGATCCCCCCGGGACCGCACTGCTCGTGATCGACATGCAGCGCGACTTCCTCGAGCGCGGCGGGTTCGGCGAGATGCTCGGGAACAATGTCGCGCTCCTCCGGCACGCCGTGGCGCCCACGCGCAAGGTCCTCGACGCGTTCCGCGCGCGCGGCCTCAAGGTCATCCACACGCGCGAAGGCCATACCGCCGATCTCAGCGACTGCCCGCCGTCGAAGCGGCGGCGCGGGCGGCTGGCGAAGGGCATCGGCGACCGCGGCCCGATGGGACGGATCCTCGTGCGCGGCGAGCCCGGCCACCGCATCATCGACCAGCTCCGCCCGACCTCGGAGGAGCTCGTCATCGACAAGCCGGGGAAAGGCGCGTTCTACGCGACGGAGCTCGAGGCGCGGCTGCGCGGCCTCGCCGTGCAGAGCCTCGTGGTGACGGGCGTGACGACGGAGGTCTGCGTGCAGACGACCGTGCGCGAGGCGAACGATCGCGGCTTCGAGTGCCTGGTCCTCGAGGACTGCGTCGCCTCGTACTTCCCCGAGCTCCACGCCGCCGCCCTCGCCATGGTGAAAGCCCAGGGCGGCATCTTCGGCTGGGTCGCGAAGAGCGAGCGGCTCCTGCGCGCGCTCGACGGGGTGTCTATCGTGGCTGGCCCACGACGCCCTCGACCAGCCTAGCCAGCAGCCGGTCGTCCCGCCTTTGACGAGCTTTTGACGATGGCTTTGACGAAATCTTGCGCCCTCCTCGGTACTCGTGTCGCGTCGCGAGGAACGAACGCCGGCCCCCCGGGGCGGACCGGCCAAGGCAGAGGAGGAGACGGCGATGCGGAACATGACGGAGATCGGACGGCTCGTGATCGTGGCTCTCGTGGCGTTCCTGGTCGCGCTCGGCGGCGCGGCGCCGGTGGCGCACGCCGATGACGACGACGACCACAAGAAGCATCTCGTCATCGGCAGCATTCACGTCGACGCCGGCGCGCACCAGATCGTCATCAACGGCGTGAACCTCACGCGCAGGCAGCGGACGACCCAGGTCGTGCTCGCGGGGTCCCCGCTTGGTGTCGTGAGCGCCCACCCCACGCAGGTCGCCGCCAGCCTGCCGATCGACATCCAGCCGGGCGACTACCGCCTGATGGTGTCGACGGGCAACGGCGACTCCCGGACGGACTTCTGGGACCTCACGATCGGCGGCGCCGGCCTCCAGGGTCCGCCCGGCCCCGCCGGTCAGAACGGGAAGGACGGCGCGCCGGGGTTGAACGGCCAGAACGGCATGGACGGTGCCGCCGTTGCGGCGGTGCGAAGGCAGGCGTGGCGGGCGACGACGTTCAGCGATGCCGCCAGCGTACGGGCCCGGCTCGCCGTGACGAACGCGCGCGCAGGGCTGCTCGCGCTCTACACCGGAGGCACGCTCGCGCACGAGGCCCGCCTCGTGCTCGAGCCGCTCATCGGACCGGTCGGCGGGAACGTCGGCACCGCGGCGACGAGCGCCCATCGCGTCATGGACCTCGGCGCCGACGAGTTCACGCGAGGGCGTCCGCATCCGATGATCGATCCGTCCGCGCGCGACGGCCTCGTCCGCGAGGCCGGCCGGACGGCCGGGGTCGGAGTGCTGCTGCTCGACCTCGTGCTCGGACGGGCGGCGCATCCCGATCCGGCGCGCTCACTCGCCGCGGCGATCGGCGACGCGCGCCGCGAGGCCGAGCGTGACGGCCGCGCGCTGCGCGTGGTGGCGTCGGTCGTCGGGACGGATGCCGACCCGCAGGACCGCGCGGCGCAGATCGACGCGCTGAAGCACGCGGGAGTGGAGGTGCTCCCGTCGAACACGCAGGCGGCACGGTTCGCGGCGCTCGCGCTCGATCCGACGCTGGCGCCGAAGATCCTCGGAGACACGTGATGGCGTTGACGAGCTTGCTCGGCCGGCCGTTGAACGTGGTCAACGTCGGTCTCGAGCTGTTCGCGGAGGAGCTCGAGCGCGAGGGCGTCACGGTCGTCCACGTGGACTGGCGCCCGCCGGCCGGCGCGCCCGACATCGCCGCGCAGCTCGCTCGCCTCGACGAATGACGGTGAAGGCGATCGGCTGGCGGGCGCACGCGGCGCTCACGGCGAGCGGCGGGCGCGCGGACGTGATCGCGCGGCTCTCCACCTCGGTCTATGCGATGGCCGCCGGCGAGCTGATCTGGGTCGGCCCGCCGGGCACGCCGCTGCACCCGCGCGGCGTGGCGCTCTCGGCGCCGCCGGTCGCGGGCGCCGAGCCGTCGATCGATGTCATCGTCGCGAGCGCCACGCCGTGGCGCCCTCCTGCCCTCGCGGCGCTCCGTGACGGCCGCGACGTCGCGCGGAGGCTCAAGGAGGCGATCGGGAGCCTCGGCGAGCCGCGCGGCCTCGCTCGCCTCGCGCTGCCGCGCGCCGGCGACGATCTCGTCACGTCGCGCGCGCGTGGTCACGCGCACGCGTTGGCGCAGGCAGCCGCCACGGACGACGCCGCGGCCTTCGCGGTCGCGGCGCACTCACTGCTCGGGCTCGGCCCCGGGCTCACGCCGTCGGGCGACGACTACGTCGGTGGTGCGCTCTTCGCGCGGTGTCTGGTGACCGCAACGGATCCCGCCGCGTGGAAGACTGCCGCCGCGCGGATCGTCGCGGATGCCGCCACGCTGACCCATCCGATCAGCGCCCGGCTCCTGGAGGATCTCGCGGGCGGCGAAGGGTGGGAACCACTGCACGCCCTCGCGCTCGCCCTCGTCGATGCGAATCGCGAAGACACGGTCCGCGCCGCGCGTGACCTGACGTCGCTAGGTCATACGTCGGGGTGGGATATGCTTGCGGGCTTCTTGATCGGCCTCCGAGGGCCGGCGTTCTAAGTTTCCTCGTCCTCGTCGAGCCGGTGCCCATCACCGCGCGCGCCGCCGCGGTGGCGTCGCTCGTGCTCTGGATCGGCGTGATCGCCGCCGGCCGCCTCCTCGCGTACCTTTGACCATGGGGCCCGACAGCTGAGGACCCAAACCCCGGGCCGCGCTTTGTGCGCGGCGCGTTGGCGGGCGTAGGATGGAAGGGATGTCCTCACCCAAGACGCTCGCAATCCTGGTCGGCGGCGGACCGGCGCCGGGGATCAACGCGGTCATCGCGGCGGCCACGATCGAAGCGCGCAACCACGGGTTACGCGTGCTCGGCTGCTACGACGGCTTCAAGTGGCTCGTCCAGGGCGACACGTCGCACGTCACCGAGCTCGACATCGGCGAGCTGTCGCGGATCCACTTCGAGGGCGGCTCGATCCTCCGGACCTCGCGCACGAACCCGACGAAGACCCAGGACGGCATCCGGTACGTGGCGGAGACGCTCTAGCGCCTCGGGGTCGATCATCTGATCACCATCGGCGGCGACGACACCTGCTTCAGCGCGTCGCGCCTCGCGCGCTCCATGCCCGGCCTCACGGTCGCGCACGTGCCCAAGACGATCGACAACGATCTCCCTCTGCCCGGCGACGTCATGACGTTCGGCTTCACGACGGCGGTGAACCTCGGCAAGGAGCTCGTGCGCAACCTGATGAACGACGCCGCGACGACCGAGCGGTGGTTCTTCGTCACCGTGATGGGGCGCCACGCGGGGCACCTGGCGCTCGGCGTCGGCGGCGCCGCCGCGGCCACGCTCACCGTCGTCGCCGAAGAGTTCCCCGAGGGCCAGGTCAGCCTCGATCGCGTGGCCGACATCCTCGAAGGCGCGATCATCAAGCGCCGCTCGCACGGCCGCGAGCACGGCGTGGCGTTGCTCGCCGAGGGCATCGCCGAGAAGCTCGACCCGGGCACGCTCGGTGACGTCGAGCGCGACGCCTACGGCAACGTCCGCCTCGCGGAGCTCGACCTCGGGCGCCTCGTGAAGGATTGCGTGGCGCGCAACCTGCGCGCGCGGGGCCTCGACGTGACGATCGTGGCGAAGGACCTCGGCTACGAGCTGCGCTGCGCGCCGCCCGGCGCGACCGACATCCAGTACTGCCGCAGCCTCGGCTACTGGGCCACGCGCTTCCTGCTCGACGGCGGCACCAACGCGATGGTGACGATCCAGGCGGGCCGGCTCGTCCCGATTCCGTTCGGGCTGATGCTGGACCCGAAGACCGGCAAGATCCGCGTGCGCTACGTCGACATGGAGTCCGAGGCGTACCAGACCCTCAACGCGTACATGATCCGCCTCAAGCCCGAAGACTTCGACAACCCGGACACGGTCACCGCGCTCGCGAAGGCGGGCAACCTCACCGAGACGGAGCTCCGCAGCCGGTTCGGGCCGCTCGTCGGTCGCTAGTGGCCGCGCACGATCCGCATCCCGTCGGGGATCTCGGGGCGTCGCTTGCTTCCGTCGCCGTCTCGCTGCGCGACGACGTGCCGCGGGACCGCGTGCTCGCCGCGCTGTCCGACGTGCTCCAGCCCGTGCTCCCGCACGATCGGCTCGTCGTCGACGCGCTCGACGAGAACGGCCGCACGTTCCGCGTGTTCGCGGAGCACGTCGTGCGTGGCCCCGTGTGCACGAGGACCACTACACGACCGACGTCGAGCGCGAGGCGCGCTACACGGTCTCGGAGTGGGCCCTCCTTGACCCCCGGCGCCTACACCGAGGGGCACGTGACGCTCGGCCGTCACGTCGCGGACCACATCGCGCCCGCCGTCGACAACGCGGTGCTGCGCCCGCGCGAGCGGCGCCGGCGCGAGCGCATGACGGCGCTCGAGCGGCTGCCCGTGGTGCCGGGCTCCACGCTCAACGTGAAGGAAGTCTTCGAGCGCGTGGCCGAGACCGTGCGGCCGGCGATGGACTTCGACGTGATGGGCGTGGGCATCGTGACGCCGAGCGGCCGCGACATCGACGTCATCGCCGAGGTCAATCCCGAGGATCAGGCGCACGTGCCGACGCCCCGCGGATGCCGCTCGACAGCTTCTCGATGGCGGCGCGCGTGCTGCGCGGCGAGGCCGTGATCACCCACGACGCGACGACCGAGCCCGATCCCTCGCTCCCCGGCGACCACCTCATCATCGAGGGCGGCGGGCGCTCGGTGATGGCGCTGCCGCTGAGGTTCGGGGAGCGCGTCGGCGGCGGCCTCTACTTCGGCAAGCAGCGTCCGAACTGGTTCGATGCGTCGGACGCCGGCGCGATCGCCGCGCAAGTCGTGCTCGCGATCCAGCACCAGCGGCTCGGTGAGGAGCGCGGGCGCGCGCGCCGCCTGGAAGAGCGCCTGGAGTCGCTGCGCACGGAGCTCGGCGAGCGCTACGGCTTCGACCGCATCGTCGGCCGCGCGCCGGCGCTGCGTCAGGAGCTGCAGCGCGCGGCGAAGGTGGCGACGACGGACACCACCGTGCTGCTCACGGGCGAGAGCGGCACGGGCAAGGAGCTGGTCGCGCACGCGATCCATCACGGCAGCACGCGGTCGAACGGACCGTTCGTCGCCGTGAACTGCGCCGCGCTGCCCGACACGCTGCTCGAGTCCGAGCTCTTCGGGCACGAGGAGGGCGCGTTCACCGGCGCCGATCGCCAGCGGCCGGGCCGCTTCGAGCAGGCGCAGGGCGGCACGCTGTTCCTCGACGAGATGGGCGAGCTGTCGGCCGCGGTCCAGGCGAAGTTCCTGCGCGTCCTGCAGGAGCGCGAGTTCCAGCGCGTCGGCGGCACGGCGACGATTCGCGCCGACGTCCGGGTCATCGCCGCCACCAATCGGGATCTCGAACGTGAAGTCGACACGGGCCGGTTCCGCGAGGACCTCTTCTATCGCCTGAACGTGTTCGCCGTGCATCTGCCGCCGCTGCGCGAGCGCGGTGACGACGTCCTCCTGCTCGCCGACCACGTCGTGCGCGAGATCGGCAGCCGCATGGGCAAGGGCGAGCCGGGCTTGAGCCGCGACGCGCGCGACGTCCTGCTCTCTCACTCGTGGCCGGGCAACATCCGCGAGCTGTCGAACGCGATCGAGCGCGCCTTGATCGTGTCGGACGGTGGGTTGATCACGGCGGCGCAGCTCGCGATCGCGGCCCCCCGCGGGGGGCGTGGCGGCGCCTCGTCCCCCGCCGTGGCGGAGACCACACCCGCGCGGACCGAATCAGGTGACGGGCATCAGTCGCTCGCAGACTGGGAGCGGCAGATGGTCACCGACGCGCTCAGGACAGCGAAGGGGACCCGTTCGCGCGCCGCCGCGATCCTCGGCCTCAGCCGTTCGCAGCTCTACACCCGCCTGAAGCGCTTCAACCTCGAGTAGCGTCGCCCCCGTTGCGGCGCCCCCGGATCAGTGCCCTGATCTGGGCGGCCAGACGTCGAATCTCCTCGCTGAGCGCACGGAGGGCCTGCTGGGTCTCGACGCGCGCGTCCTCGAGGGTCTGTCGGGTTCCGCGGTGTTCCTCGGCCATTGCGCGGAGGATCTCGTGGGTTTCGCCGAGGATCTGGTGTGTCTCGAGGTGCTGCCGCCGGATGAGCGTGTCCAGCTCCATGTGACGTTGCTGCGCAAGGACGTCGAGCTCGATGAGGCGGGTCTCCTGGATGCGGTTGCCCTCGCGAAGCAGCCGCACCATTTCTTCAGCCGTCTCCCGGCCCGGCAAGCCGCGGAACCCTGAGATCAACGTGCTCTTCAGGTCGGCGAAGCCGACCTGCATATCCCGGTGCAGCGTCTCGAGCGTTACAGGTTCTCGCGTGTCATCCGGCATGACTTGAGCGCACCGTACCACGCAGCCTCGCCATCGTCAGCGCCTCGGTTTGGATACACCTCCTACGACGCCCTCCGACAGCCGGCTGTCGATTTTCGTGCACGTTGTCTATTTCCGCGCAGCCGCACTGTGCGCCGATGGACAGCGGCGGCGGACGCAGACGTGTCGGCCCCGCGTTCACGCGTACTTACGGTGCGGCATGGCCCTTGCCACCGATGACCCTCGGTCGTCATCAGAAGGGGAATTGGGGTCCTCAGTTGTGGGGCCCCAATGTTCAAGGAGAAACGATGAGTCAGCGAGGAGTCGAACGGGTACTCGGGCGGCTGGTGACGGACGAGACGTTTCGCGGCCAGTTCTTCCAGGACGCGTGGATCGCATTCGTCCCGTACGCGCCCGATCTGACGTCCGAAGAACTGGACGCGCTCCGCAGGGTGCCCCGCTCGGCCCTGGAAGCGCTGTGCACCGCGCTGGACGACCGGATCTGCCGCCTGAACGTAGCGGCGGCCCACCGCGAGGGAGTGATCGAATGAACGCGGCGAGAGTGCGATCCATCCTGTTCGCGGTGACGCTCGGCAGTCTGGCGGTCACGGAGATCGCCTGCGACCGCTCGGAAGCGACCAAGCCGCGCGCGAGTGAGGCGCCCGCCGCGCCGATCGTGGTGACGCTGGTGAGCGCCGAGCAGCGCGCGCTGCCCGGCGGCGTCGACGTGACCGGCACGCTGATGGCCGACGCGCAGACCGAGGTCGCCGCCGAGAACGCCGGGCGCGTGCTGGCGGTGCTCGTCGAGCGCGGCAGCGTCGTGCGTGCGGGCACGGTACTCGCCAGGCTCGACGGCGAGGACGCGAAGAACCAGCTCCTCGAAGCCGAGGCGACCGAAGGCCAGACGATGGCCAAGCTCGGGCTCACGAACGGGACTCCGTTCGACCCGCGCAGACGCCCGACGCGCGCCGGGCCCGCGCCGCGATGGAGCGCGCGGAAGCGGACCACGAGCGGTACGCCAAGCTCGTGGCCGGCGGGATGGTCTCGCGCTCGGAGTACGAGCTGCGGCGCGCCGATGCGCTCACCGCGCGCGCCCAGTACGACGCGGAGATCAACACGGCGCGCCAGCTCTACCAGACGCTGCAGGCCCAGCGCGCCCGCGTGAGCATGGCGCGCAAGGCCGCGCACGACGCCGAGGTCCGCGCGCCGTGGGACGGGCTGATCGCGGAGAAGCACGTGCAGCCCGGCCAGTACGTGCAGCGCGGCGCGCGCATCGCGACCCTCGTGCGCGTCGACCCGCTGCGCGTGGAGCTCGCGGTGCCGGAGACCGGCGTCGCCGCCATCCGTCGCGGCCAGAAGGTCGCGTTCCGCGTGCAGGCGTATCCGGACCGGCCCTTCGAGGGCAGCATCGCGTACGTGGGGCCGTCGCTCCGCACGGACAGCCGCGCGCTGGTCGTCGAAGCTTTGGTCCCGAACCGCGACGGGCGCCTCGCGCCCGGCCTCTTCGCGACCGCGCGCATCGAGCTGCCGTCGGTGCGGCCCAGCGTGCTGGTGCCCGCGGCCGCGGTGCGGACCGAAGCGGGCGTGTCGACGGCGTTCGTCGTCAAGAACGAGCGCGCCGAGCTGCGCCTGGTCCAGCTGGGCCGTGAGCTGCCCGGGGGGTTCGTCGAGATCGAGCGCGGCATCGTGGCCGGTGAGAAGGTCGTCGCGAAGCCGGTCCCGCAGCTCGGCGACGGCGTGTTCGTCACGACTCAGGGGAGCTGAGCCATGCAATGGCTCGCGGAGCTGTCGGTCCGGCGCCCGGTGTTCGGCAGCGTGATCGTGCTGTCGCTCGTGGTCGTCGGGGCGTTCTCGTACTTCCGCCTCGGCGTCGACCTGTCCCCGAAAGCGGACTTCCCGAGCGTGTCGGTCACCACGCGGCAGACCGGCGCGGCGCCGGAGGAGATCGAGATCGACATCACCGACAAGATCGAGCGCGCGGTGAACACGATCTCGGGCATCGACGGGCTGCGCTCCGTGTCGACGGAGGGCGTGTCGCAGGTGTTCATCCAGTTCAAGCTGGAGAAGGACATCGACGTCGCGCAGCAGGAGGTGCAGGCGAAGGTCAACCAGATCCTGCCCGACCTGCCGAGAGACATCGACCAGCCGGTCATCGACAAGGTCGATCCCGACTCGGCGCCCGTGCTCTACGTGGCGGTGTCCGCGAACCGGCCGATCCGCGAGATCAGCGAGTTCGCCGACAAGACCGTGCGGCGCGAGCTCGAAGGCCTGTCCGGCGTGGGCGACGTGCGGATCGTGGGCGGGCGGCCGCGCCAGATCAACATCCAGCTCGATCCCTCGCCCCTGCGCGCCTACAACCTCACCGCCGCGGAAGTGGCGCGGGCCGTCGAGAAGCAGAACCTCCAGCTCCCGGGCGGCAGCATCGCCCAGGGCCCGCGCGAGCTCACCGTGCGGATGAAAGGCCGCGTGCCGGCGGTGAGGGACTTCGAGGACATCGTGGTCGCGGCCAAGGGCGGCGTCCACATTCGCCTGCGCGAGGTGGCCGTGGTCGAGGACGGCACCGAAGAGGTGGAGACGGCGGCGAACGTCGACGGCAAGTCAGCGGTCGTGCTCGCGATCCGCCGGCAGTCCGGCACCAACACGGTCGCGGTCGTGAACGCGCTCCGCGCGCGGCTCACGGAGATGCATCCACGGCTGCCCGCCGGCTACACGCTCGAGGTCATCCGCGACTACTCCGAGCACATCAAGGCGGCGGTCGCGCGCGTGCAGGAGCACCTGCTCGTCGGCGCCGGCCTCGCCGCGCTCGTCGTGCTGGCGTTCCTCCGGAACTGGCGCTCGACGGTGATCGCCGCGATCGCGATCCCGGCGTCGATCATCAGCACGTTCGCGCTCATGTGGGCGATGGGCTTCACGCTCAACATCCTCACGCTGGTGGCGCTCACGCTCGCGGTCGGCATCGTCATCGACGACGCCATCGTCGTGCTCGAGAACATCTACCGGAAGATGGAGGAGGAAGGGCTCGGGCCCTTCGAGGCGACCATCGAGGGCACGCGCGAGATCGGGCTCGCCGTCCTGGCCACCACGCTGTCACTGGTCGTCGTGTTCCTGCCCGTGGCGTTCATGGGCGGCATCGTCGGCCAGTTCATGTACTCGTTCGGCCTCACGATGGCGTTCTCGATCCTCGTGTCGCTGCTGGTCGCCTTCACGCTGACGCCGATGATGGCGAGCCGCTGGCTCTCGATCGACCGCCACGCGAAGCACACGTCCAAGGACTCGCCGTGGTTCGGGCCGCTCGAGCGCGGCTACGACCGGCACCTCGGCTGGTCGATGCGGCACCGGTGGGTGATCGTGCTCGCGTGCGTGATCTCGCTCGTGTCGACCGTGCCGCTCTTCAAGCTGGCGGGCAAGGACTTCCTGCCGAAGAACGACGAGTCGCAGTTTGCGGTGTCGATGCGCGCGCCCGAGGGCACCACGGTGGAGCAGACGGAGCTGATCGCCTCGCGCGTGGCCGGGAGATCAAGAAGATCGCCGGCGTGAGCTCCACGGTCGTGCTGGTGGGCGACGACGAGCGGCGCACGGCGAACCTGGCGAACATCTTCGTGAAGCTGATCCCGGTGGACGACCGGAAGGCGAGCCAGTTCGAGATCATGAACGCGATCCGGCAGGACGTGCTGCCGAAGTGCACGGGCGAGCAGCTGCGCGTGAGCGTGTCACCGGTGGGCGCGATCAGCGGCGGCGGCCTCCAGAACAAGGAGGTCGCCTACTACGTCAGCGGGCCCGACCTCAAGAAGCTGGCGGAGTACTCGCAGCGGCTGACGGCGGCGCTCGCCCGCACCGAAGGCGTCGTCGACATCGACACGAGCCTCGTGCTCGGCAAGCCGGAGATGTCCGTGCACCTCGACCGCGCCAAGGCCGCGGAACTGGGCATCCAGGTGGCGGACGTCGCCACGACGCTCGAGATGATGGTGGGCGGCAAGAAGATCTCGAACTGCAACGAGGGCGGCGAGCAGTACGAGGTGCACGCGCGCGCCCTGCCCTCCTGGCGCACGGACGCCGACGGGCTCCGGCAGATCGCGGTGCCGTCGGCGCGTCTGGGCGCGGTGAGTCTCGACAACGTCGCGCACTTCTCCGAGACGGCGGGGCCGTCGCAGGTCGACCGCTTCGGCCGGCGGCGCCAGGTGACGGTGACGGCCAACATGCTCCCGGGCCACGCGCAGGGCACCGCGCTGGAGGCGATCCAGAAGGAAGTGCGGGCGCTCAACCTCGACCCGGCGTACTCCCACGGCACGCTGGGGACATCGAAGGAGATGGGCCAGGCGGCGACGAACTTCCTGCTGGCCTTCCTCCTGTCGATCGTCTTCATGTACCTGATCCTGGCGGCGCAGTTCGAGTCGTGGCTGCACCCGGTGGCGATCCTGCTCGCGCTGCCGCTCACCGTGCCGTTCGCGCTGCTGGCCATCATCATGTTCGGCCAGTCGCTCAACATCTACACGGCGCTCGGCCTGCTCGTGCTGTTCGGCGTGGTGAAGGAGAACGCCATCCTGCAGATCGACCACACGAACGCGCTGCGCGCGCAGGGTGTCCCACACCTGGACGCGATCATGCAGGCCAACCGGGACCGGCTGCGGCCGATCCTCATGACGACCCTCGCGTTCGTCGCGGGCATGGTGCCGATGCTGGTGGCGAGCGGTGTGGGCTCGGGCGACAACCGCGCGATCGGCGCGGTCATCTTCGGCGGCCAGTTCCTGTCGCTACTCCCTGTTCGACGATCTCCACGGCGCGCTCTCGCCGCGCGCGTGGCTCGCTCACGTCACTCGACTCTTCCGCCGCGCGCCCACCCCGGCGCGCGCGGAATCTTAGGCGTTCAGAAGTATCCGGGGTCGCCGGGCATGAGAATCCGGCGCTTGCCGTCCTGCATGATCACGCGGGGGCGGATGGTGGGGACCTCGCGGTCCTTGAGCGTGTCGAGCGCCTCCTTCGCCGAGCCGGCGTCGACGAGCGTCAGGTTCTGGACCGTGGGATTGCGCAGCGAGATCTCGCCGCGCTTGAACGCGTCGATCGCCCCGCGCGGTGAGAGCCAGCGCATGTCGATGACCTCGCGCGGGTCAGCGACCGGCGTCTGGCCCTCGGGCATCGGCGCGGCGAAGAAGCGCGTGTCGTAGCGGTAGGGCGACTCCTCCGGGGTGATCCAGTGCGCGAAGTACGCGAGGCGATCGGTGGCGAGCTTCAGGTGCTGGCCCTTCACCATCGTCCAGAACGCCTTGTTGTCCGCGTTGCACGCCTGCTGGTACTCCGCGAGGCGGGCGGGGTCCAGCCGCGCCCACGCCCCGGACGCGTCGTACGCGAGCAGCACGCCCACTTCCTCGAATGTCTCGCGGATCGCGCCGATCCAGTTGCCGAGCGCGGTCTTCGGATCGCCGGCGAGGCCGATGCGTGCCGCCACGCGTGCGGGATCGAGCCCCGCGCACCACGCGGCGGCGTCGTCGGGGTTGTCGTCCAGCTCGACCTTCCCGCCGGGGAACACGTAGTCGCCGCCGGCGAACTTGCTCGCGCGGTGACGCTGCATCAGGAGCACTTCGACGCCGGGCTTCGTATCGCGAAGGAGAACGAGCGTCGCGGCCGGCAACGGGGTCACAGGTTTGACGGACACGCGCCGAGTGTGACACGATCGGCGCGAATATTGAAGGAGGCCGACGCCGACATGGGAGCCGAAGCGAATCTCGAGGCGAAGAACATCACGCTGCCGACGCCGAACGCGCCGATGGCGAACTACGTCACCTCCGTTCGCACCGGCAACCTGCTCTATCTCGCCGGCCACGGCCCCTCGCGCGAGCCGAAAGGTCCCACGAAGGGCAAGCTCGGCCGCGACCTCACCGTCGAGCAGGGCTATCAGTCGGCGCGCGACGTCGGCATCGCACTGCTCGCCACCACGCGCGCCGCGCTCGGCAGCCTCGACAAGGTCACGCGCGTGGTGAAGGTGCTCGGCATGGTCAACTGCACCGAGGACTTCCCCGATCCGCCGAAGGTCATCAACGGCTTCTCGGACCTGATGGTCGAGGTCTTCGGCGAAGCGGTCGGCAAGCACGCGCGCTCGGCGGTGGGCATGGCCTCCCTGCCCAACAACATTCCGGTCGAGATCGAGATGATCCTGGAAGTGGAGGAGCGATGAACGCCCTGCTCGATCTCGCGATCACCGCCATCTCGCTCATCTTCCTGACGATCCTGCTGACGATCGCCGGCGTGGCGATCCCGGGCCTGTTCATGGCCGCGGCCGCGCCGTGGCTCGACTGGATCATCCCCGCCCGGAAGAAGAAGGACGCCGCGTAACTCACACTCGCGGAGGGCCCGGATTCACTCCGGGGCCGGAGCGTAGGGGGCGTGGGGGGCGCCCGGAGCCCCCCAAACCTCGTTGTCGAGCACGTCGCGCACCGCGCGCGCGAGGCCGACGGGACTGAAGGGCTTCTGCAGGAATCCGGCGCCCGGCACGGCGCCGCCGCGGATCATCGACACTTCGGTGTATCCGGACATGTACAGCACGCGCACGCCGCGCTCGCGCGTGAGACGCGCGGCCAGCTCGCTGCCGTTCATGCGCGGCATCACGACGTCGGTGAGGAGCAGGTCGATCCGGTCCCGATAGTCGGCGATCACCTCGAGCGCTTCCGTGCCGTCACTCGCCTCGAGGACGTGGTCGCCGTACTCCTCGAGGACCTCGCGCGTGAGCTCGCGGAGGTCGGGCTCGTCCTCGCAGAGCAGAACCGTCTCGCTGCCGCCGCGCGGGAGAGCCTGCGCGGTGTCCGCTTCCTGCACGCTCTCGTCCACCGCCGGCAGGTAGATCTTGAACGTCGAGCCGCGCCCGAGCTCGCTGTAGACCCAGATCGTTCCGCCGCTCTGCTGGACGATGCCGTACACGGTCGACAGGCCGAGGCCCGTCCCCCGCCCGATCTCCTTGGTGGTGAAGAACGGCTCGAAGATCCGCTCGCGGACCGACGGCTCCATGCCGACGCCGGTGTCCGTCACGGCGAGCATGACGTGGTGCCCCGGCCGGACACCCGCGTGCAGCCGCGCGTGCTCGGCGTCGAGCACGACGTCGCCGGTCTCGATCGTGAGACGCCCGCCGCCCGGCATCGCGTCGCGCGCGTTCACCGCGAGGTTCAAGATCACCTGCTCGATCTGGCCCGGGTCCGCGTTCACGCGGCCGAGGCCGGGCCGCGCGACGATCACCAGCTCGACGTCCTCGCCGATCACGCGGCGGAGCATGCGCCCCATGTTCGCGACGACGGCGTTGAGATCGAGCACCTTCGGCTGCAGCACCTGCTTGCGGCTGAACGCCAGGAGCTGGCGCGTGAGACTCGCGGCGCGGTCCGCCGTCCGGTGGATCAGGTCGATGTCGCGGCGGACGACGTCGGTGATCTCGCGCTTGCGCAGCAGGAGCTCGCTGCGCCCGGTGATGATCGAGAGGGGGTTGTTGAAGTCGTGCGCGACGCCGCCCGCCAGCCGGCCGATCGCGTCCATCTTCTGCGACTGGCGGAGCTGCTCTTCCGCCGCCTGCAGCGCCGCTTCCGCCTGCTTGCGCTCGGTGATGTCCTGCACCACCCCGATGAAGCGGGCCGGGCGGCCCTGCGCGTCGCCCTGGATGTCCGCCCGCTCGTGCACCCAGCGGATGCTCCCGTCCGGACGCACGATGCGGTGATCGATCCGCAGCGGCTGCCCGGTCGCCACCGCGCGGTCACGCGCGGCGAGCATCGTCGTCACGTCGTCCGGATGCACGCGCAGCAGGAAGTCGTCGCGCGTGCCGCGGAAGTCGGCGGGATCGACGCCGAAGATCCGGAACACCTCGCTCGACCATTCGAGCGGCACGTCGTCGCCGACGCCCGAGGTCCAGCTCCCGATCTGGCCGACCTCCATCGCGCGCTGGAGGACCGCCTCGCTCTCGCGCAGCGCCTGCGCCGCGGCCTGGGCCGATGCGCGCGCCGCCTGCTCGTCGGCGAACAGCCGCGCGTTGTGCATCGCGATCGCGGCCTGGTCGGCGAGGCGCTGTAGCACTTCCTCGTGGTGGGCGTCGAAGACCCGCTCGGAGACGTTGCTGACGTACAGCAGGCCCTCGACGAGGCCGCCGATGACGATCGGCACCACGATCGTCGCGCGGATGTCGTCGGCGCCGCCCAGGTCGAGGGCGTCCGGACCAACGCGCGGATCGCTCCGCCGGTCGTCGCTGCGCATCGAGCGTCCCGTCACCCACGCGAGTCCGCCAAGGCCTTTGCCCCGCTCGATCGCGCCCTGCGCGTACGCCATCCCGTCGGCGAAGCGGAAGACCATCACGTCGCGCGCGGCATCGCGCAGCGCGAGGCGGCTCACGTCCGCGCCGGCCAGCGTGCGTGCCGCTTCGAGGACGCGCGGCAGCACCGTGGTCACGTCGAGCGAGGCATTGATGACCGACGCGACCTGCGCGAGCTCTTCCGCCTCCCGGCGCCGCCGGTCGGTCTCCTCGTAGAGCCGCGCGTTCTCGAGCGCACGTGCCGCCTGGTCGGCGAGTGCCTGGACGACGCGCACCTCGTCGTCGTCGTACACGCGCCCCGTGGCATCGCCGACGCTGAGCGCGCCCATCACGCGCTCGTTGACGACGAGCGGCGCCGAGAGCGCCGCCCGATACGTGGCCCCTTCGAGTCGCTCGCGCAGCTCGGGCGTGAGCCACACCCGCGGGTCCTCGAGCACGTTCGGGGTCTGCGCCGGGCGCTGCTCTCGCACGGCGACCGCCACGAGCCCGGCGCCGGCCGGGAAGCGCAGGCCGATGCGGAACGTCGGCCCGGGATTGCCGGCCACCGCCGCGACCACGAAGTCGACGCCGTCGAGACGATAGAGGACCGCCGTGCGCGCGTCGAGCAGGCTGCGCAGCGTCTCCGCGATGCGCTCGGTGATCGACTCGGCGTCGAGCGTCTCCGAGAGCAGGCGCTCGACGTCGGCGAGCGCGCGCATGCGATTCGCCCGACGCGAGGCCTCGCCGTAGAGGCGCGCGTTCTCGAGCGCGACCGCCGCCTGGTCGGCGAACGCCTGCGTGAGCCGCATGTCGTCGTCACTGAAGTGGCGTCCCGTGTGGTCGCCGACGGCCACGCAGCCGAACTCGCGGCCCTGCGCGACGAGCGGCACGGCGAGCAGCGCGCGGTAGGGGTTCTGCGCCACGGTGGCCTTGAATCCCTCGACGTATTCCAGGCGTGGATCCGTGAGCAGATCCGACGTCGCGACGGGCCGCCGCTCGCGCATCGCCAGGCCCGCGATCCCGAGATTGCTGGGGAACCGCGTGAGCCACGGGAAGTCGGCGGCGCTGGACACGGTCTCGGCGACGAAGCTGCCGTCGGGCGCGATCCGGTAGATGATCGCGGACCGCGCACTGAGGAGCCGGCAGACGCTCTCCGCCACGCGTCGCCCCACGGTCTCGGGGTCCAGCGTCTGCGAGAGCAGCCGTCCCACTTCGGCGAGTGCCTCCGCCGCGTGCCGGCGCGTTTCGCTCCGCGCGAAGATCGCGGCGTTCTGGAGCGCCGCGGCCGCGTGCGCCGCGAGGGCCTCGGCGAGCGCGGTGTCCTCGTCGGTGAACGGCGCGCGTCCGAGGATCGCGAGCACGCCGAGGAAGACGCCGTCGCCGATGACCGGCACGCTCAGGATGCTGACGAACCCGCGCGCGACGAACCAGTCGCGCGCGACGGGCCGCTGGTCCTTCGCGACTTCGACCGTCAAGAGGCGGCGGTTGCGCGCCACCCATCCGCCGACGCCTTCGTCGTACGTCATCGACGTCCGCCCGAGGCCGTCGGCGAGGTCGGGCGGCACGGCCAGGCGGAGATCGAGACTCCGCGCGGGCTCGTTGGCCATCCAGAAGATGACGCCGGGCGCCTCGAACGACTCGCGCACGGCTTCGGCCACCGCATTGAGCGCGCGGCCGACGTCGAGGCTCGAGCTCACGACGCGACTCAGCCGGGTGACGGTCTGCAGGCGCTCGTTCATGGTCTCGGCACTCGCGGAGGGCCCGGATTCATTCCGGGCCCGGAGCGTGGGGGGCTTGGGGGGTGCGCCTCGCACCCCCCATGTAGATCCGGATGAAACAGCCGCGGGAGCGTGCGGAGCGCGTCGGCGAGGCGCGGGCCGTGCCACGTGAACGGCTTGCCGTCGACGAGGAGGATGCGGCCGTCGCGCACCGCGGGGACGTCGGGGTACGCGTCGAAGTCGCGCCGGTGGACGGCGCGGAACCGGAACGGCTCGTCGGGGAGCACGATGATGCCGGGCGCGCGCGCCGCGACGGCATCGAGCGTCACGGCGGGATAGCGGTCCGTCGCGTCGCCGAACACGTTGGCGGCGCCGCACAGCGTGAGCACGTCGTGCACGTACGTGTCGGGCCCCACCGTCATGTAGGGATCACGCCAGATCGCGTAGAACACCGCGACGGGCGCGCGCCGCGCCATCGTCGCGCGTGTGCGCGCGACCAGCGGCTCGAGCTCCGCGAGCATGCGCGCGGCGGTGGCGCGGGCGCCGGTCACCTCGCCGACCTCGCGGATCATCGCGAGCGCGGCGTCGACCGTGCGCGGATAGGTCACCCACACCGGGATCCCCCACCCGCGCAGCGTTTCCACGTGGGCGGCGCGGTTCTCCTCGACGTTCGCGATCACCAGATCGGGCGCGAGCGCCTTGATCCTGTCGAGGTCGGGATCCTTCTCGCCGCCGATGCGGATCTTCGTGCGCGTGACATGAGCCGGTTCCCGACAATACGCCGTGATCCCAACGAGGCAGTCGGCGAGCCCGAGAGCGCAGAGCAATTCGGTGGTGCTCGGGATCAGCGAGACGATGCGGCGGCGCGGGTGCTCGGTCGGCAGCGAGACGCCGCTGGCGTCGACGAGCGCCATCAATCGAGCGCGAGCTCCGGCGCGTCCTGCCAGCGCGGCGCGCCGTCCGGCTTGAAGTTCTTCGTGTTCACGAAGTGCAGGCCGTGGTGCAGATTCATCTTGAACTTGCCGCCGCCGAAGCGGTCGGCGATCCAGCCCTCGGGCCCGTCGAGGAACGGCGTCATGTCCTCGGGCCCGAGGCGGACCAGCCATTTGAACCGGATGGTGCCTGCCCATGGCTCTTGTACACCGATAGTGGCGGTGAAATCCGGCCAAACCCGAGCGAATTCTTCGAGGACCTGCTTGCGCGTCGGGCGTTCGACGCCGCGATTGAGGAGGTTACGGCGGAGGTAGGGCTCCACCAGATCCCAGCACCAGCCTGCGATCACCGCTCGCGGAGTGTACCATGGCGGGGTGAAAAACTTCGAAATCGCGCGGCTTTTCCACGAGATTGCCGCGCTCCTCGACGCCCGCCAGGAGAGCCGGTTTCGCATCCGCGCCTACCAGCGCGCCGCCCAGACGCTCGAGACCCTGGGCGAGGACGTGGGCGCCGTCGCCGCGCGTGGCGGGCTCCAGGGGCTGCCCGGGATCGGCAAGGAGCTGGCCGCGCGGATCGAGGAATACCTGGCGACGGGGGCGATGCGCCACGTCGAGCAGCTCCGCGGCGACCTGCCGGCCGCGTTCCCCATGCTGCTCGAGGTGCGCGGGCTCGGGCCGAAGACGGCGCGCGCGCTCCACGAGAAGCTCGGGATCGGCACGATCGAGCAGCTCGAGGAGGCGTGCCGCACCGGCCGGATCATCGGCGTCGCGGGCGTCCGCGAGAAGACGCGCGACAAGATCCTCAAAGGCATCAGCGCGTGGCGCGCCGGGCGCACGCGGACGCCGCTGCACGTGGCGCGCGCGATCGCCGGGCAGGTCGTCGACGTTCTCCGCGCTCATGGCGGGATCGACGACATTCAGATTGCGGGATCCCTGCGCCGGGGCCGCGAGACCGTGAAGGATATCGACATCCTCGTGACCTCGCGCGAGCCCATGCGCGTGATGCACACGTTCACGCATCTCCCCTCGACCGCGGAAGTGCTCGGCCACGGGCCGACGCGCGCGACGATCCTCCACCAGGAGGGGCTGCACGTCGACCTGCGCGTCGTGGAGCCCGAGGCGTTCGGCGCGGCGTTGCAGTACTTCACCGGCAGCAAGGACCACAACGTCCGGGTGCGTGAGATCGCCGTGCGCAAGGGGCTGCGCCTGAGCGAGTACGGCGTGTTCGACGAGGCGACGGGCGCCCGCATCGCCGGCGCGACCGAGGACGACGTGTACGCGGCGGTCGGATTGCCGTGGATCCCGCCCGAGCTGCGTGAGAACGGCGGCGAGATCGAGGCGGCGCGCGCGGGAGCCCTCCCCGCGCTGGTGACGACGGCCGACATGCGCGGCGACCTGCACGCGCACACGGACTGGTCGGACGGCCGCCACCCGCTCGACACGCTCATCGCCGCGGCCGAGGCGCGCGGCTACGAGTACATCATCGTCTCCGACCACTCGCAGTCGACCGCCATCGCGAACGGGTTGACGGTCGAGCGGCTCCGCGCGCAGCGAACGCTCATCCGCCAGATCCAGCCGCGCTTCAAGATTCGTATCCTCGCCGGGAGCGAGTGTGACATTCTCGCCGACGGGCGCATGGATTTCCCCGACGAGGAGCTGGCGGGGCTCGACGTGGTGCTCGCCGCGGTGCACTCGCGCTTCAAGCAGGAGCGCGCCGCGATGACGAGCCGCATCGTCCGCGCGCTCGAGCATCCGCACGTCGACATCCTCGTCCACCCGACGGGCCGCCGCATCGGCACGCGCGAGCCGTACGACGTCGATCTCGACGCCGTGTTCGCGGCGGCGAAGCGCCACGGCAAAGCCGTCGAGATCAACAGCTCGCCGGAACGGCTCGATCTCCCGGACGCGCACGCGCGGCGCGCGGCCGAGCACGGGATTCCCATCGCGATCACCACCGACACGCACGGGCTCCCGGAGCTCGACCACATCGAGCTCGGCGTGACGGTCGCGCGCCGCGCCTGGATCGGGCCCGCGCAGGTGCTCAACACGCGCGGGCTCGAGGACCTCCTGACGTGGACGCGACGCTGAGCCTCCGGCGCTCGGTGCTGTGGGGTCTCCTCGCCGCCAAGGCCATCGCCGGCATCGGCGTCGGCTGGGACATTCGCTGGCACATCGTCATCGGGCGCGATTCGTTCTGGATCCCGCCGCACGTGATGACCTACTCGGGCGTGGCGCTGATCACGATGCTCTCGCTCGTCGTGCTCGCGCGGGAGACGTGGCTCGCACGCCGCGGCCAGGCGCCGCGGGACAGCCTGCGGATCGCCGGGCTCGTCGGCTCGCGCGGCTACCACCTCGCGTGGTGGGGCATCGCGCTGACGATCATCGCGGCGCCGATCGACGACCTCTGGCACCGGCTCTTCGGCATCGACGTCACGCTGTGGAGCCCGCCGCATCTGCTCGGCCTCGCCGGCGCGCAGGTCAACAGCCTCGCGTGCCTCCTCATCGCGCGGGAGGCGTGGCCGGAGGGCGGGCGCGCGCGCGCCGTCGCGTTCGCGCTCTCCGGACTGCTGCTGTTCTCAGGGCTCCAGACCGCCGTCGATCCGTCGTTGCGGACGGCGTTCCTCTACGGAGGCGTACGGTTCTTCACGTTCGCGATGCTGGGCGCGCTGTTCTTCACGTTCACGCTCCTGCTGACGTCGCGGCTGGCGCGATCGCGGGCGGTGCCGCTCGTCGTCGGCATCGGCGGCGTCGTGCTGCAGCTCGCGGCCATCGGGGTCGGCGACGTCGGCATGGCGATCCTGCAGCCCACGCCCGACCTCGGCGACGCGCTCTCGGATCCGGCGTCGCCGATCGCCGTCGCGCACGAGATCGCCAGGCGCAACGGCGCGACGCCGGGCCGCGGATTCACCACCCGCCTCCTGCCGGTCGTGCCGGCGCTCCTGATGGTGCTGTTCGACGCGCGGCGGCGACCGCTCCTCGCGGGCATCGCGTGCGGTCTCGGCCTGTACGCCGTCAACGCGTTCATGCTCCTGCGCTCGCCGGCCTTCGCGCACGTGCACCCCGATGCGCTCGACGCGCTCGTGGCGCTCGCCGTCACGACGATGGCCGCCGCTCTGTCCACGCTTGCCGCGCTCGCGTTCGAGCGTCGCGTGTCGACCGCCGCGCGCGACACGCGTCTGCCCTCCGCTCCGCTGCCCGTCACGCGGGCGATTTGACGGCGTCCCGCCGCCCGACCAAAGCCGCGCTCCGCACGCGCGTCTGGCGCCGACTCGCCGCGCGTCGCGTCGCGCGCTTCCCGTTCCCGATCGAGGACCGGATCCCGAACTTCATCGGTGCCGAGGCCGCGGCGCTGCGCGCGGCGACGCTGCCGGAGTGGAACGCGGCGCGCCGCCTGAAATGCAATCCCGATGCGCCGCAACGGCCGGTGCGGCTGCGTGCGCTGCAGGAAGGCAAGACCATCTTCGTGGCGGTGCCGCGCCTCGCCGAGGCGAAGTGCTTCATCCGGCTCGATCCGCGCCGCCTCGAGGGCCGGCTCGCCGAAGCGTCGACGATCGGCGGCGCCTCACGCCTCGGCGAAGCCGTCGGGCCGGAGGCGCTGGGAAAGATCGACCTCGTCGTCGCGGGAAGCGTTGCGGTGAACGTGAAGGGGCACCGGCTCGGCAAGGGCGGCGGCTACAGCGATCTCGAGTGGGCGCTGGCGCGCGAGCTGGGCGCGGTCGACGCCCGCACGCCGGTCCTGACCACGGTGCACGAGCTCCAGGTGGTGCGTGACACGATCCCGATGACGTCGCACGACGTCCCGCTGAACCTGATCGTCACGCCGGAGCGCGTGATCCGTGCTCGCGGCACGCGCGCCAAGCCGCGCGGCATCCGCTGGGACGAGCTGAGCGACGAGCAGATCGCGGCGATGCCGGTCCTCGCGCGCCTGCGCGGCTAGAGTGCCTGGAACGCCTTCCTGAATTCGAGTGGCCGCTCGATGTTGTGGAAGAGCTCTCGCGTTCCGCCCGCTCCCGTGATCGTGATAGAGCCATAGTCGAGCAAGCGCCGAAGGACGCTTTGGTCGACGTTCACCGACTCGACCTTCCCGAGATTCATCTCGAGCGTCCGTCGCTGGAGCCAGCCCAGTTTGATGATGATCCGCTTGTTCGTGATGGCGATCTCCGTGCAGGCCCGCTCGATGACCGGCCCAAGCCAGAGCGTCGCGGCCGCCTCGACGGAAACGAATATGATCCAGTGGAGCCGCGCCTCATAGACCACGTGTTCGCCCGCGACCAGATTGGTGTCGACGTACCGGCCCATGTCACAAGACTCGAAAGAGCAGGGACACTCCCACAAGACACAGTAGCAAGAGTGCGAGCGAGGCAACGAGGACCCCGAATGCGTTGCCGATCGCCTCTCGCTTCCATCCGATGCGGGTGGCTGTTCCCATTGCGGCGCTCGGTGCGTGCCGCTCGAGCGCCCACTGCAGCGGTGGCAGGATGCCCGCGGGTCGAAACGCGCGCGTGCCATCCGGGAGGTGCCCAAGGGCGCTACACGAGAAATAGCGGACGCGCGGGAAGTCGTGCTCGATGCTCCGAACGAGGTTGCCCTCGCCATGGTCGATCAACCACTGGCGGATCTTTCCGGACGCCGGGTCGTCTGGCTGAAGGCTGTCCTGGGCCGGCGGGATGCCGATGCTCAGCGCGTCGGTCTTCGACAGCACGACGGCGACGGGGACGGCCCGCAGAGAGGCGGAGCGCGGCCTGAAGCTCTTCAAGGTACTGACGCTGTGGAAGCGCCCCGCGAGACAGATCTCCGTGGGCGTGCCCCAGCGCGCGAGGACCGCGCGCGTGCCCTCGAGGTGCTCGAGCAGCGGCCGTCGTCCCGGGCGGTGCTCGGTGGTCCCGAGCTCCTCCAGCAGCGCGAGCATCTCCCGCGTGACCATCGCGTCTCCTCTCTCAGGTCTGCGACCGAGCGAGCCAGGCGCGCGGGAAGTCGGCCGGCTGCCACGCCGCGATCTTGTCGAGCACCTCCGCCGGCGTGTCGCCGAACAGCAGCAGCGCGAAGTACTCGGGTCGTATGAAACCCTCGCGCACGGCGTGGGTCAGCAGGCGCAAGAGCCCGTCGTAGTAGCCGTCGACGTTCATGACGGCGATGGGTTTGCGATGGATGCCGAGCTGCGCCCAGGTGAGGATCTCGAGCGTCTCCTCGAGCGTGCCGAAGCCGCCGGGCAGCGCGATGAAGGCATCCGCGAGCTCGGCCATCGTCGCCTTGCGCTCGTGCATGCTGGCGACCACGCGCAGCTCGGTGACGCCTCTGTGCGCGAGCTCGCGCGACGCGAGCGGGCCGGGGATGACGCCGATGACTTCCCCACCCGCCGCCAGCACAGCGTCCGCGACCACGCCCATGAGACCGACCGAGCCGCCCCCGTACACGAGACCCAGCTTCCGGTCGATGAGCTCCGCCGCGAGCAGGCGCGCGGCGTCCGCATACGCGGGGCGCACGCCGACGCTCGACCCGCAGAAGACGCAGATCCGCGTCATCGGCGCGCGCGTTCGAAGAACTCCGTCGTGAGCGTGCCCGCGCAGACCAGCTCGACCGGGCCTTCGAGCCGGAGCGACCAGTCGCGACGCACCTCGATGATGAGCTCGCCGCCGGGCATGCGCACGCTGACGCGTCCGTGCTCGCAGTGGCCGTTCCGCACGGCGGCGGACGCGGCGCCGCACGACGAGGTGCCGGACGCGAGCGTCCACCCCGCTCCGCGCTCCCAGATCATGATCTCGATGGCGTCGCGACCGAGCCGGCGCGCGAACTGGACGTTGATCCGATTGGGAAACGCCGCGTGCCGCTCGATCATCGGGCCGAGCCGTTTCACTTGCGCCTCGTCGAGATGGTCGGTGAAGACGACGCAATGCGGGTTGCCGACGGAGACGGCGGTGACCGTCAGCCGCGTGCCGTCGTCGAGCGTGAGCGGGAGACCGACCGCGTCGGCATCGGGGCCCGTCATCGGGACCTCGGGCGCACGGAACGTCGCGCGGCCCATCTCGACGGTGACGAAGCCGACACGTCCGTCCTTGACGTGGCACGCGCATTCGACGAGGCCGCCCTTGGTGTCGACGGAGAAGCGCTCCTTCTTCGCGTGGCCGTGGTCCCACAGATACTTCGCGAAGATTCTGAGGCCGTTGCCCGACTTCTCCGCCTCGCTCCCGTCGGGATTGAAGATCCTGAGCCCGAAGTCCGCGCGTGACGACGGCACGAGCAGCAGGATGCCGTCGGAGCCGACGCCCCAGTTGCGGTCGCAGATCCTGACGATCGCGCTCTCGGAGAGCGGCGCGGGCAGATGGCGCTCTTCCATCACGAGGTAGTCGTTGCCGAGGCCGTGGCCCTTCGCGAAAGGGATCATGGGCGCCAAGGATACCGCGACGCGAGCCACTCCCGCACCCGCGCCCCGAGCCGCCGCGCGTCCGCCGGCATGCGATGGCCCCATTTCGTCATGAGGTGATCGATCGCCCCCTTGCGGAGCGCGATGTCGCGCTGCTCGCGCGCGGGGTCGCGGCGAAAGTCGCGCGCGCGCGTGCCGCCGCCGTGGTGCCGGAACGGCGCGTGCACGATGCGACACCGGAGCCCGCGCTCGCGCACCGCGAGCGACAGGTCCTTGTCGAAGCCGTGATAGAAGCCGTAGCGCTCGTCGAGGCCGCCGATGTCTTCGAGCAGGCGCTTCGGGAGGCACATGCACACCGCGTCGATGGAGACGACGTCCTCGCCTGGCGCCCGCACCGTCGGCCCCTCGGCCAGGCTGTGGACGATGGTCCGGCCGACGTACCGGCCGCCGCGACGCATGCGCTTGGCGCCGAAGAGTCCCGTCATCCCGACCGTGGGGTCGTCGAACGCGCGCACGAGCTTCGTCAGCCACGTCGGATCGATCATCTCGGTGTCGTTGTGGAGGATGCAGAGGAGCTCCGTCTCGACCGCCGGCCACGCGCGGTTGAGCGAGGCGATCACCGACCGGTTGTCGTCGTTCTCGATGACCTGCAGCGGGTAGGCGTACGGAAACGCGCGAAGGAACTCGCGCGTGCCGTCGGTCGACCCGTTGTCGATCACGAGCACGCGAAACGGCTCGGTGGTCGCTTTCAGGCTCTCGAAGCAGACCCGGGTCAGCGGGAGCTGGTTGAAGAGCGGCAGGACGAGCGTGACGCGCTCACGCACGGCGGTCACACACCCAGGCGCGGCGCGAGCTCCGTCGTCACATAGGCGTGAAGCGCGTCGCGCCAGGGCCGCGGCGCGAAGCCGAGACGCTCGAGCGCGAGGCTGCGGATGGCTTCCGATCGCCCGCGCGGCGCCGGCAGGGGAAACGCGGACGAGTCCACGGCTTCCACGACGATCTCGGGGCGCCCGATCGACTCACGGATCGCGAGCGCCATGTCGTAGCGCGTGCAGCTTCCGGCGTTGCCGGCGTGATAGAGCCCGAACGCGCCGGTCGCGAGGAGCCGCTTCACCGCGCCGAGCAGATCGCGGGCATACGTCGGCGTCCCGCGCATGTCGGCCACGGCGCGCAGCGGCGTCCTCCCGGCGGCGATGAACTCAGCCATCTTCCCGACGAACTTCGTGTCGCGCTTCCCCCCGCCCATCATCCACCCGGCGCGCACGATGTAGTACTTCGACAACCGCGCGGCGACGGCATACTCGCCGTCGAGCTTGGCTTTCGCGTACACGTTGACGGGCCCGGGAGGATCGCTCTCGACGTAGGGTTCCGCTTGCTCCCCCGAAAACACAGCCCCGGTGCTGACGTAGACGAGGACGGCTCCAGCTCCCTCACACGCCCGCACGACGTTCTCGGTCCCGAGGGCATTGGACCGACGCGCCCACTCCGGCTCTTTCTCACACCGATCGACGTCAGTCGCCGCCGCCAGATGCAGCACGACATCGGGCCTGACTTTCTCGATCGCCCGCCTGACGCTCCCTCCATCGGTAACGTCGACGCTCTCGAACCCGTCGACGATGTCGGTCACGACGAGCTCGCAGTCTCCGAACACGTCGGGCACGTATGACCCGACCATCCCCCCCGCCCCGGTGACAAAGAGCCTCATCCGGCGTTACCCACACGCGCAGTGCGAGGGCAATGCCGACGCGTGTCGTTGGGCGCCACGGCGAGCGCGAAGCGCGAGGCCGTGCCGCCGCGCGGCGAAGCCGCCGCGGTGTGCTCGCTCCCCGCGCAGTGGAACTCGACACCGACTACGCTTACCGGGCCGACGAGAAGGGTCCGGATGCGAGGCGCCGAGGAGGGGCGACTGAGGCGTATTCCTATACGCCGCAGGGAGACCCCGACGAGGCAACGAAGCAGATGGGCCCTTCTCGTCGGCCCGCCGCCAACCGGAAGAATTACCGCCGGTCTAACGGTACGTACGAAGCTCGCATGGCTCCGGTGTACTCGGACCGTGGGCGAATGAGACGGTTGTTGGAGTGCTGCTCCAGGACGTGAGCGGCCCACCCGGCGACGCGGCTCATGGCGAAGATCGGGGTGAACTGGTCGGTGGGGAGGCTCATGGAGGCGTACGCGGCGCCGGAGAAGAGGTCGACGTTCGGGTAGATCTTCTTCACTTCGGTGACGACGCGCGCGATCGTGTTGATCATCTCGGCCTTGCTGGTGTCGCCGCGCTGCTTGCCGACCTCGAAGGCGAGACGGCGGAGATGCTTCGCGCGCGGGTCTTCCACGCGATAGACGCGGTGGCCGAAGCCCATGATGCGGAAGCCCTTGTCCGCCAGGTTCTTGCGCACGAACGACTCGGCGTCGAGCGGGTTCTTGATCTTCTCGACCATCAGCATGACCTGCTCGTTGGCGCCGCCGTGGAGCGGGCCCTTGAGCGCGCCGATGCCGGAAACGACCGCGGAGTGCATGTCGGACAGCGTGGCCGCGGTGACGCGCGCGGCGAACGTGGAGGCGTTGAACTCGTGGTCGGCGTGGAGGATGAGCGCGATGTCGAAGGTCCGCGCCTCGAGCTCCGACGGCTTCTTGCCCGTCATCATGTAGAGGAAGTTCGCGGCCAGGCTCAGGCGCGGGTTCGGCGCGATCGGCGGCTTGCCGCGGCGGATCCGCTCCCACGCGGCGACCAGCGTCGGCATCTGCGCGGTGAGGCGCGTGGCCTTGCGGACGCTCGCCTCGTGCGAGTTGTCCGCGGCGTCCGGATCGTAGGACGAGAGCATCGACACGCCGGTGCGCAGCACTTCCATCGGCGTGGTCTTCTTCGGCAGGAGCCGCAGCGCCGCGAGGACCTTCGGCGAGATCTTCCGGTTGGTCGCGAGGGCCTTCTGGTGGTCCGCGAGCTCCTTCTTGCTCGGCAGGTGGCCCTGCCACAGCAGGAAGACCGTCTCCTCGAACGTCGAGTGCTCGGCGAGATCGTCGACGTCAAAGCCGCGATAGAGGAGCTTCCCCTCGCGGCCGTCGATGAAGCAGATCTCCGAGGTCGAGACGACGACGTCTTCGAGGCCGGCTTTCCCTACGGTGCTCATGGTTCCCCCGCCTGTCGGTGTGAAAAAGCGATTGGGTTCTATCATAGCTCGCTGGGCCCTTCAAGGCAGGGAGCGCGCCCGATCGACTTCTACGACCGCCACCCGATCGACGAGACGCACGTGCGCGCGGCCGCCACGCGGCGGCGGCCCGCCGGACGCCTCGCCGCCGCGGATCTCTTCGAGTTCGACCAGGATCACTACGGGGGGATCGAGGCCGTCGACGTCCTCGCCCGCCACGCCGGCGTCCGGCGACGGTCGCGCGTGCTCGACGTCTGCGCGGGCCTCGGCGGACCCGCGCGGTTCCTCGCGGCCGGCCGGGGGTGCCGCGTCGTCGGCGTCGAGCTCCACGGCGGCCGGGCGGCCGCCGCCGCGCGGCTCACACGCGATGTCGGCCTGGCCGCGCAGGTGGTCGTGGTGCGCGGCGACGCGCTCGCGCTCCCGTTTCGCGCGCACGCCTTCGACGTCTGCCTGAGCCAGGAGGGCCTGCTGCACATCGCCGACAAGCCCGCGGCGCTCGCGGAATGCCGCCGCGTGCTGATGCCGGGCGGCCGCCTGGCCTTCACCGACTGGATCGCGTACGCCCGCCTGGCGGACGGCGAGCACGAGCAGCTCCGGCGCTGGATGGCCGCCACGACGCTCCAGTCCCTGGACAGCTACCGCGCGCTGCTCGGGCGTGCGGGCTTCGGGAGCGTCGACGCACACGACATCACGCACGAGTGGCGTCCCGTGCTGCGCGCGCGTCTCGAGCGCCATCGCGCGGGCCGCGCCGACATCGTCGCGCGGTTCGGCGCACAGTGGGCGGACGAGTACGACCGGCTCTTCGGCTTCTTCGTGGGCCTCGTCGAGGCGGGGAAGCTCGGCGGCGGCCGGTTCAGCGGAACCGCTTGAGGAGGTCGCGCAGCCCGGCCTCGACCTTGTCCTGGTCGAGGCTGCGCAGCACGCTCGACGGCACCACGCGGATCGAGGGCGACGCGGCCGTGCCGGTCACGCGCGTGCGCACTTCGCCGCGGCCGTGGTCGACGACCAGGTCGAGGTTCATCACGCCCGAGGCGAGCACGTAGTCGCCGGAGACCGCGACCTTCATCGCGCGGCTCGTATAGAGCAGGTCGCGCGTGGTCGCGACGCCGTCGGTGACCCGGTACGTGCCGACAATCGAGTCGAACTCCACGGGCGCGGCGAACCGCGACGGCGGCAGGTCGGCGTTGAGCAGCGACGACACCGCGCCGCCCACCTGCACGACGCCGCCGATGAGATGGAGCGCCGCGCGGCCGACGATCTTGCCGCCGCCGATCTTGAGGCTGCCGTTGCCGGACAGCGTCTCGAGCGGCTTCGCGCCCGCGAACGCGAACGTGCCGGCGAGATCGAGCGGGCCGGTCACCGCGTAGCCCTGGCAGAGGAAGTCGACGAGCACCGACTCGACGGGCACCCCCTTGACGGCGAGGTCGTCGACGCGCACACGGAGTCCGCGTTCGACGTCGGCCGTGAGCCGCGCGGTCAGCCCGCCCTTCGGAAGCTCCGCGTGCACCGGCTGCGCGGTCAGCTGTCCCTCGCGCCACGTCGTGTTGAGGCTCAGCGCCGGGATCGCGAGCGTGCGCCGCTTGGGGTCGGGGCACCGCGGGCTCGTTCGCGCGACGACCACCTTCGTGAGCTTCAGGTCCCCGGAGGCCGTCGGCGCGCCGACGGTCCCCGCGATCGCGAGCGCCCCCTTCACCGCCCCCGCGACGGAGGGCGCGGCCCCCAGCGCGGCCGCGGCGAGCGGAGCGACGTCGCCGCTGTCCAGCGTCACGTTGGCGCGGACCGGCGCGTCGGCGAGCACGTGCGACGGCGGCACGGTCAGAAGCCCGTCCGCGATCTTGAGCGCGACGTCACCCGGCGTCAGGCGCGCGCTGCCCTTGAACGCGATCTGTGGCGCAGTCCCGTCGAGCGTCACGTCGAGCTTCTCGGCGCGGTACTGCGTGGGCGCGCCCTCGCGGGCGTGCGACACGTAGACGAGGACGCCGTCGGTGATCCGGACCTGCGTGGGGAGCCCCGCCGCGACGGCCACGCCGGCGCTGGTTCCCGTGCGCGGCGCTCGCGACGGCGCGCGCGGTTCCATCGGCGCGCCGAGCGTCGCGACGTTCAGGCGCCCGCCCGGGTCGCGGATCACGGTGATCACGGGCTTCGCGAGCACCAGCTCCGCGAACTCCACGCGTCCGCTCAGCAAGGGGCGCAGCCTGAGTCGCAGCCGGCCGCTGTCGAGCGTGAGAAACGGTGCTCCGCCGAAGCGAGGGTCCTCGGCGACTTCGAGCTTGTGCAAGATGACGCCGGGCAGCGGCAGCATCGACACCGACACCGACGCGAACCGCACCCGACGACCGAGCGCGTGGGAGGCGTTGTGGGCGATGAGAGCTTGAACGCGGGGAACGTCGACCAGCCGGGGCACCGCGACGATCGCGGCGGCCGTGAGGAGCACGACCGCCGCGACGACCGCGAGAACCCACTTCACGGGACTGCCGAACGCCGCGCTACGCCGATTGGATCGCGGACAGCCGCCAGGCGTTGGGACCGACCGGGCGGGTGAACGTCCAGAATTCCTCGAAGTTTTCGCGCTGCGTGTTGGAGCCGGCCACCACGGCGCCCGTGGAGTCGTCCACCGTGTAGTCGAGCAGCGAGCCGGCGAAGTACACGGTCACGTAGTCCCGGCCCGTCTCCTGCCACGCTTCGGTGATCTCGCTCCGGCGAAGGTCGACACGCTCCACGCGGTTGGTGCGGCGCGCCGCCCGCAGCTCGTCGATCTGCGACTGGAGATTCGTCATCATCTCGGGCGTGAGCTGCTCGCGCACCCGGTTGATGTCGCGCGCGGTCACGGCCCCCTGCACGTCGAAGAAGAGATCGCGCGACCGGGCCACGACGGTCGACGGGTCGAACCCGCCGTCCATCTGCGCGATGTGCGCGAGCCCGCGATCGGCGTCGCTGACCTCGACGGGCGCCGCGGTCACCGTGGCCGTGGGTGCCGGTGCGGGCTCGGGCGGCGTGCGATACCCGCCGCCCATCCCGGCGTAGGCTGGCTGCGGCGTCTCGGCGCGGCGCCGACGCAGGAACATGAAGAGCAGCGCCAGTCCGCCGCCGATCAGGAGGATGTCCATCAGACCGATGCCGCCGAACCCGCCGAGGCCATGCCCGAGACCGCCGAACAGCATGCTGCCCAGCAGCCCGCCGAGCGCGAAGCCGGCGATGCCGCCCATCAGACCTCGACCGAAGAAGCCTCCGCTCGCCGGCGCGGCCGGCTGGTTCAACGAGCGCGAGGGGCTCGAGGGCGTCGTGGGCGAAGGCGACGGCCTGGCCGGCGCCGAGTAGGACCGTGAGCCGCGGCTGCTCCCGCCGCCGCCGCCGCCGCTGCGTGCCCGCGCCCAGGCGTCCCCGACCTCAGTGACGACCACGACGCCGAGCGCGAGGCCGATGATTCCAATCCAGCGTGACCTCATCGTGTCACCTCCGTCCACCCATTCTAGCTCACCCGTTCAGGGGACGAGCAGAACCTTCCCGGTCGTCTTGCGGCCTTCGAGCGCCCGGTGCGCCTCGGCGGCGTCCTTGAGCGGGAACTCGAACTCCATCCGGAGCTTCACCTTGCCGTCGCGGATCCAGCCGATCAGCTCGCCGGTGCGCTGGAGGAGCTCCTCGCGCGAGGCGATGTGGTGGTTGAGGCTCGGGCGCGTGACGAACAGCGAGCCCTTGGCGTTCAACACCTGGAGGTCGAAGGGGCCGACGGGGCCGCTCGACTGCCCGTAGAGCACCATCATGCCGCGCGGGACGAGGCACTCGAAGCCCTTGTCGAAGGTGTCCTTGCCGACGGCGTCGTAGATGACGTGAAGTCCCTTCCCGCCCGTGACGCGCTTCACCTCGGCCACGAAGTCCTGCGTCGTATAGAGGATGATCTCGTCGGCCCCGGCTTCGCGCGCGAGCTTCGCCTTCTCGTCCGTCGACACCGTGCCGATGACGCGCGCGCCGCGCAGCTTCGCGATCTGGCAGAGAAGGAGGCCGACACCGCCGGCGGCCGCATGCACCAGGCAGATGTCGCCGGCCTTCAGCGGATACGTGGAGCACGCGAGATAGTGCGCGGTGAGGCCCTGGAGCATCATCGCCGCGCCGTGCTTCGTCGACAGACCGGGGGGCAGCTTGACGAGCCGCGCCGCGGGCACCGCCGCGTAGTCGGCGTAGGCACCCGGAATGCCGGTGTAGGCGACCTTGTCGCCGACGCCGACCTCGCTGACGTTCGGGCCGACGGCGGTCACCGTGCCGCCCGCTTCCATGCCGAGCGTCAGCGGGAGGTTGCCCTTGTACTGCCCGCTGCGGAAGTACACGTCGATGTAGTTGAGGCCCGCGGCGTCGACCTTCACGAGGGCCTCGCCCGCTTTCGGCTCGGGCTGCGCAACCTCGTCGAGCTTCATCGCGTCGGGGCCACCCGGCGTGTGGATGCGGACGGCTTTCATGGGGAACCTCCTGAGGGTAGGGAATTATAGCAGCGGGGCCGCGCCCGGCGGTCCGAGCCGCGCGCGCAGCCACTGCCACATCGCGTAGCACTCCAGCGCGAACGGCGGGAAGCCGAGGTAGCCCAGCACCGGCATCTCGAAGATCTTCACGTGGCCCAGGTACGGCACCGTGTACGTCCACTTCGTCGTCGCCCAGTAGTTCCAGAACTCCCACAATCCGCCGCAGATCGCGCCGCTCACCAGCAGCGCGGCGAGCCGGGAGGCGTCGCCACGACCGAGATCCGCGAGCCACGACGGTCGTCCGGCGGAGGCGTTGCGTGGCTCGAGGAGCAGGATGAACCCGATCCAGACGAGCGGCACGAGCCACCGGGACACGACGACGAGCGGGAGAATCACGCACACCGCACCGGCGATCACCGCCGCGCGACGGACGGCGGGTGCTGGGTGCCACGCGCGCACGCGAAAGTGGCGGAACACCGACGCGCGGAGCGCCGCGGCGGTGAGGAAGAGCGCGGGGAAGATCGTCGCGAACGCCCAGTCGTAGCCGAGCCGGCGGAGCCACGGGCTCGGCTCGAGCGTGTGGTACTGCCACCAGATGCCGACGAGGTCCTCGCCGCCGCGCCAGAACCGCGGCGCGTTGTACCACTCGAAGAGCCACCAGCACGCGATCGAGGCGAGCGCGAGCAGCACGCCGTCGAGCCGATCGGTCGTCAGGTATGACCGTCCGGTGCGGAGCGCGACGAACGCGTCGACGAAGAGGACGTAGCCGGTCCACACGATCGGGGTGAACCAGCGCCCGACGACGGGATGCCCGAGCAGGAGCGCGATCTCGGCGACGACCATGACGGCCACGCCGATCCACCCATGCGCTTTCACAGCGTGGAGTGTCCGCGCGCCGAAACCCCGCTACGGCACCCGCGGAGGGCCGGGATTCACTCCCGGCCCGCAGCTTGGGGGGCTTGGGGGGCGCCCTGAGCCCCCCATGTGATCCGTCCGCGCAGGCGAACGACCTCGCCGATCACGATCATGAGCGGGCCCGGCAGTCGCGGCGCGATCTCGCCGGCCTCGGCCAGGCGGCACTCGACGACCGTCTGCGCCTGCGTCGTTCCCGCGCTGATGAGCGCGACCGGCGTGTCGGCGGGACGGCCGTGCGCGACGAGCTCGCGCGCGATGGCCGCGAGACGCCCCTGCCCCATCAGGACGACCAGCGTGTCGACCGCCGTCGCGAGACGCGCCCAGTCGACCGGCGCGCGGCGCTTCTCCGGATCGTCGTGGCCCGTGACGACCGCGAACGACGACGACACCGTGCGATGCGCGAGCGGGATGCCGGCGTACGCCGGGACCGCGACGGCCGAGCTGACGCCGGGCACCACCTCGAACGGCACGCCGGCCTCGACGAGCGCCTCGGCTTCCTCGCCGCCGCGGCCGAAGACGAACGAGTCGCCGCCCTTCAGGCGCACGACGTGGCGTCCGTGACGCGCGTGGTGGATCAGCACGGCGTTGATCGCGCCTTGCGGCATCACGTGATCGCCGCGCGTCTTGCCCGCGAAGATCCGGCGCGCGGTCTCGGGTGCGAGGTCGAGCAGCGCCGGGTTCACGAGCCGGTCGTAGACGACGACGTCCGCGGCTTCGAGCACCTCGCGTCCGCGGATCGTGAGCAGCCCGGGATCGCCGGGCCCGGCACCGACGAGGAACACCCGGCCTAGCACGTCAGGAGACCGTGGAGGCGGCGGCGAGCCGCTTCCTGCCGGCCGCGCGCAACGAGACGCCGGAACTCCCGGTCCGCCAGCGCCGCTCGCCACACGTCCGCGGTGACAGCGACGCCGCCGGCGCGAAGCGCGCCGCGCACCGCGGCCGCGATGTCGACGAGCGCGGCGTAGTCGGCCCCGATGGCGCGCTCCAGCTCTTCGCGGATCGCGCGCGCCGCCGCGGGGCTGGCGCCGCCGGTCGACACCGCAATCGCGAGCGCGCCCCGGCGAACGACCGCCGGCAGGATGAAGTCACAGTGCGCGGGATCGTCGGCGGTATTGACCCAGACGCCACGCTTCCGACCTTCCGCGGCGACCGCGGCATTGACGGCGACGTCGCCGGTCGCCGCGAACGCGAGCGCGGCGCCCGCGAGGTCTCCGTGTCGATAGCGACGACGACGGTGACGGATGCGCGCCGCGCGCACCGCGTCCGTGAGCGGACCGTTGAGCGTCGGACTCACGACCGTCACGTCCGCGCCGGCGGCAAGCAGCCCGCTCACCTTGCCCTCGGCCACCGGTCCGCCGCCGATCACGACACAGCGGCGGCCGGCCGCCTCGACGAAGATCGGGTAGAAGCCCGCGGCGCGCGCCGCCATCTCAGCCCTCCACCGAGTGCGGGACCGGCCCCGGCGACGGACCACGCGCGACCCCGGCGACGTCGCCGCCCGCCAGCAGCGCGCGGAGCTCGACATCGTCGTGGCGCGCGCAGAACGCCCGGAAGCGCTCGCCCGGCAGGCGCTGCGCGAGATACGCGCGGACGAGACGCTCGATCGCCGGCGCGACGTCGAACGACGGCACGCGATAGCCGATCGGCCGCGCGATCGCCGCGTGGCCGCGCGCGGCGCCGCCGATGCAGAAGTAGTACGCGTCGACGAGCCGGCCGCCGACCTTGAGCTTCTTGCCCTCGAGCCCGATGTCGGCGATCCAGTGCTGGCCGCAGCTGTTCGGGCAGCCGGTGACGTGCAGCGTGACGTGCTCGTCGAACCCCGGCAGCCGCGCGTCGAGCTCGGTCACGAGCCGCTGCGCGAAGCCCTTCGTCTCGGTGAGCGCGAGCTTGCAGAACTCGGTCCCGGTGCACGCGACGGTGCCGCGGGCGAACGGCGAGACGCCCAGCGGCAACCCGGCGCTCGTGGCCGCGCGCACCACGTCCGCCAGTCGCGCGCGCGGCACGTCGAGGACGATCAGGTTCTGCGTGGTCGTCGTGCGCAGCCGGCCCGACGCGAAGCGCTCCGCGGCGTCGGCGATCGCGCGGAGCTGCGATGCCTGAAGCCTTCCGCGCAGCACGGGCACGCCGACCGAGAACACGCCGTCCTCACGCTGCGGACGGACGCCGAGATGGTCGCGGAAGCCCTCGGCCGGCGGCTCCTCGGCGACGCCGGGCGCCGGGGGGAAGCCGAGCCGGCGCTCGAGCTCCTCCTGGAAACGCGCCTCGGTCCATCCGTGCTGGAGGAAGAGGAACTTGAGCCACGCCTTCTCGCGATGCTCGCGCAGCACGTCGCTCTCGCGGAACACCTCGGCGACACCGCGGACGACCGCCGGCACCTGGTCCGGGCGCACGAAGACGTCGAGCCGCCGGCCGAGGCGCGGATCGGTCGAGAGCCCTCCGCCCACGCGCAGCGAGAAGCCCACCTCGCCCGAGCGAGGATCGCGAACGGCCGTGAGGCCGATGTCGTTGATCTCCGGATAGGCGCACCACACCGGGCAGCCGGCGATCGACACCTTGAACTTGCGCGGAAGGTTGTAGAAGGCCGGGTCGCCGTTGATGAGCGCCGCGGTTTCGGCCACCAGCGGCGAGGCATCGATGATCTCGTCCGCGTCGACGCCGGCGAGCGGGCAGCCGACGACGTTGCGCAGGACGTCGCCGCACGCCCCCATCGTGGTGATCCCGGTCTCGCGCAGCGTCTCGAGAACGTCCGGCAGCCCTTCGATCGTCACCCAGTGGAGCTGGAAGTTCTGGCGGACGGTGATGTCGACGACCCCGAGCGCGTGGCGCTCGGCGAGGTCCGCGACCGCGCGCACCTGCCGCGCGTCGAGCACGCCGTTCGGAATGCGCACGCGGACCATGAAGTACTTCGTCCCGCGGCCTTCGCCGCCCGTGCCGCCGGTGACGCCCGCGCCGTCCCCCTGCGTGTAGATGCCCCACCACCGAAAGTACGTCGACCACGCGGGCGGGATCGACGCGTGTCCCTCACGGGCGAACCGGAGGATCTCGTCGTACGCTTCCCACGGGTTCAGCTCGCGCTTCAGTCGCTCCGCGCGCTGCGCCTTCGTCTCCTTCGTCGCGTCCACCATCCGCTCCTTTTGGAAAACAAAAAGCCGGGCCAGGGCCCTTCGGCCCGCGTGCCCGGCTCGTGTCCTTGCCTTCGACCTCGCCCTTACACGCTCATCCGACGAACTTCAGTGGCACCTCCACCCACGCTTTACAGCGTCGACACTTCGCGGTGACGCGCCCGGACGGGCGATCGATCCTCAAGATCGCGTTGTGGACGACGACCTCCGTGTCGCGCTCGACGACGACCTTGTCCCGGCAGGCGGGGCAGCGCTGGAGCGCCGTGGCGGTGCCGCTCGACGCTGGCGCGTCCATGGCGCAATAAAGCCATTGTCTATCGGTAAAGTCAAGATCGGTCTAAATGGCTATCGCATAGAGCCTAAATCGATCGCGAACGTCGTCACGTCCCGGCCGTCCCCGTCCCGGACGATGAGAACCACCTTGGACGTGGCCGACAACGTCTTGCTCGGGAACGCGTACACGCAGCGGGCGACGAACGTCCCGCTCTCCTCGCGCGCGGGCGTCCGCTCATTTTGCGCGAACGCGGGCTCGATGTTGCGGGCGCCCGCGATCAGCCGCGGCGCGTAGAAGCGCGCGAAGTCTTCACGCGGACCGCGGAGCTCGACCCAGAACACGAGCCGTTCGCGCTGCTCCCTGGCCACGCGGTCGCGCTCGCGCGGCTTCAGCGTGTCCTTGCGGAAGGCGGCCTGGCGCGCGGCGAGCGCCACGCGATGGAAGGGTGTCATCACCGTCGCGACGTGACCCGCGGCGTTGCGCACGCGCCACTCGTCGCCGAAGCCGTCCTGGGTGACGCTGCGCTCGCCGGCCTCCACCGCGTCCTGCATCTGCCGCTCGTCCAGCACGAGCGCCGCGGCCTCCGCCGCGATCGACCCGGCGAGAAGGACGAGCGCGACCGCCGCGCCGCGGATCACGGAAGCTTTCCGACGACCACCCGATTGAAATGATCCGGCATGAAGTACGTGCCGGCGACGCGCTGCACGTCGGCCGCGGTCACGCGGCCCACGCCGGCGCGATAGCGGTCGGCGTAATCGAGCGCGAGCCCTTGCGACTCGATCGCGACCAGGAAGTTGGCGACCTTCGAGGAGGTGTCGAGCCGGAAAGGGAAGCTTCCGATCAGGTACGACTTCGCGAGGCCGAGCTCGCGGTCGGTGACCGGCTCGCGCCCCATCCGCGCGAGCTCCTTCTGCAGCGTGTCAACCACCCTGGGGACTTCGGCGGTACGCGTCTGCGCGCTCACCACGAAGGAGGCTCCGTAGCGCGCGGGTGAGACATAGCTGTAGACCGCGTAGGCCTGGCCGCCCTCGTCGCGCACACGCCCGTAGAGGCGCGAGGCCGAGCCGCCCCCGAGAATGTAGGAGGCGACGAGCAGCGGGAAATAGTCGGGGTGAACCTGGCGCACCGCCTGCCGCCCCATCAGGATCGTCGCCTGCGTCAGCTCGCGCGTGACCGTCTTCTGCTGCGGCGAGGGGCCGGGCGGCGCCTCGGGCACGGAGAGCGGAGGGGAGGCCGGCGCCGTCCACCCGCCCAGCCGCTTCTGGATCGCCTGGCGCGCCTCGTCGACGGTGATCGCGCCGACCACGGCGATGATCGCGGTGTCCGGGCGCACGCGCTCGCGGTAGAACGCGACGACGTCGTCGCGCGTGAGCTTGCCGACGGACTCCACGGTGCCTTCGGCCGGCCGCCCGTACGGATGGCGGTCGTACACGAGCGGTGAGAGCGCCCGCGCGGCGACGGCCTCCGGATTCTCTTCGGAGCGCTTGATGGCCGCCTGGATCTGGGAGACCTTGCGCTTCACCTCGGCCTCCGGGAACGCGGCCGACAGGACGACCTCTTGCAGCAAGTCGAGGCCGAGGTCGAGGTCCTTCTTCAGCACCGACAGCGAGACGATCATGCCGTCCGAGTCGGCGCTGGCACCGAGCGCGCCGCCGACGAACTCGATCGCGGCGTCGAGCGCGGGCCCGGTCCGGCTCGCCGTCCCGCGCGTGAGCGTGGCGCCCATGAGGTTCGCGAGGCCGCCCTTGTCGGGCGGATCGAGCACCGCGCCGGCACGCGTGTAGACGCGCACGGCCACGATCGGGATCGCCGGCCGCTCGGCGACGAGGAGGACGATGCCGTTGCCCAGCACCTCGCGGTGCGCGAGCGGCGCCGCGGTCGGCGTCGCGGGGACGATCGCCGCCAGCAGCAGCAGCACGAGGACCACGGTCAGTGCGCGTTTCATCCTCTTCAGTCTAGCTGCTTGCGAAAGCGCAGGACAGACAGCGTGAAGACGACCGCCCCGAAGATCACGAGCGGCCAGAGCTGCGGCCACAGCGCGTCCAGCCCCACCCCCTTGAGCACGATGCCGCGCACGATGCGCAGGTAGTACGTGAGCGGGATGAGATGGGCGAGCACCTGCGCTCCCGGCGGCATCCCCTCGATCGGGAACAGCAGCCCGGAGAGATAGATCGACGGCAGGAACGTGAGGAACGCGAGCTGCATCGCCTGGGGCACCGTGCGAGACGAGGCGGACACGAAGATGCCGACCCCGAGCGTGCCCCACATGAAGAGGAGCGAGAGCGCGTAGAGCAGCACCATGCTGCCGCGGATCGGCACGTCGAACACGAAGTGCGCAACGAGCAGCGCCATCGTCATCTGCCCGTACGCCACGAGCAGGTTCGGGATGATCTTGCCGAGCAGCAGCTCCCAGCGCCGGATCGGGCTGACGATCAGCGCCTCGAGCGTCCCCTTCTCGCGCTCGCGCACGACCGAGATCGCCATCTGGCTGATCGTCGTCTGCATCAGCAGCGCACCGATCAGGCCGGGCACGATGAAGATCGCGGAGACGAGGTCGGGGTTGTACCAGGCGCGGACGCGGACGTCGATCGGCGGCTGGTCGCGACGCAGCACGGCGCCGTCGGTGGTGCGCGTGAGGATCTGGAGCGCGCGCTGCGCGGCCAGCGCGGTCGCGGCGTTCATCGCCGAGGTCGCGACCTGCGGGTCCGAGGCATCGACCACCACCTGCACCTCGGCCTCACGGCGCGTGAGACGGCGCGCGAAGTCGGGCGGGATCACCACGCCGACCTTGGCGGTGCCGTCGTCGATCATCCGCGTGAGCTCGCGCTGGCTCCACGCGCGATGGCGGACGTCGAAGTACTGGCTGTTCTCGAACGCCTCGAGCAGCGTCACGGCCTCCACGCTGCCCGACTGATCGAACACGACCGTCGTGACGTGCTTGACGTCGGTGTTGATCGCCCAGCCGAAGATGAAGAGCATCGCGACCGGGACGAACAGCGCGAGCGTCAGCGCGAGACTGTCGCGCCGGAGCTGGATGAACTCCTTGGCGATGATGCCGCCGAGGCGATTGATCATTCACCGCCCCGGGGGGGGACCGACCGCCGCTCCTCCACGCCCGCCCCCCGGTTCCGTCAGCGCGCGCAGCTGCTCCCGCACGCGCGCCTTGCGCTCCTTGTCGACGAACGACACGAACAGGTCTTCGACCGAGGGCTCGACGGCCCGGATCCAGCGGACGCCGACGCCACGTGCGCGCAGCGCGGCCGCGACCGCGTCCGGGCCTGGCGCGCCCGCCGCCAGGATGAGACGCAGCCGCCCGCCGACGCGCACGACCTCCTCCACGGTGTCCCAGTCCGCCAGGATCTCGGCCGCGCGCGCGGGCTCGTCGGCGTCGAGCTCGCAGACTTCGCGGGCGAAGGTTTCGGTCTTGATGCGCGCGGGCGGGCCCTGCGCGATGAGCCGTCCCTGGTAGATGAAGCCGAGCGTGTCGCAGAGCTCGGCCTCGTCCATGTAGTGCGTGGTGACGACGATCGTCGTGCCCTCGTCCGCGAGCCGGCGGATCAGCGCCCAGAACGTCCGGCGCGACACGGGATCGACGCCGGCGGTCGGCTCGTCGAGGAAGATCAGCCGCGGCTGGTGAACGAGCGCGCAGCTCAGCGCGAGCCGCTGGCGATAGCCGCCGGACAGCTCGCCCGCGAGCTGTCGCTCGCGTCCACTGAGGTCGGCGAGTCGCATCATCTGGCCGATCCGGGTCGCGCGTGTGGCGCGCGGGACCTCGTAGACGCGCGCGTAGAACGCGAGGTTCTCGTCGACCGTGAGGTCGTCGTAGAGCGAGAACCGCTGCGACATGTAGCCGATCGACGACTTGATGCGCTCGGGCTCGTGCCGGAGGTCGAAGCCGAGCACCGAGCCGTCGCCCTCGCTCGGCTCGAGAATGCCGCACAGCATCCGGAGCGTCGTCGACTTCCCCGCGCCGTTCGGCCCGAGGAAGCCGTAGAGCTCGCCGCGGCGGACGTGGAGATCGAGATGATCGACGGCGACGACCTTCCCGAAGCGCCGGGTGAGACCGCGCGTCTCGACCGCGAGGTCCGGCACTCGCGTAGGCCCGGGATTCATTCCCGGCCCGGAGCGTGGGGGGCTTGGGGGGTGCGAGACGCACCCCCCAAGTCGATGATCGCGTCGGCGGGCATGCCCGGCTTCAGCACGCCGCCCTCGCTCTTCGCGGCGATCTTCACGCGGAAGACCAGGTTCACGCGCTCCTTCTTCGTCTGCACGTTCTTCGGCGTGAACTCCGCCTCCGACGCGATCTCGCTGATGACGCCGGGAAAGCGGCGGCCGGGATACGCGTCGACGCTGATGCTGGCCGGCTGCCCGACACGGACCCGCCCGATGTCGGTCTCGGGCACGTACGCGCGCAGCCACAGGTCGCGCGGGTCGAGCAGCGTGAGGATCGCGACGCCCGGGTTCGCCGTCTCGCCGGCTTCGAGGTTCTTGCGGAGCACGACGCCGTCGATCGGCGACACGATCGTGGCCTCAGCGAGCCGGGCGCGCGCCAGCGTGATGGCGGCCTCGGCCTGCGTGATCTGCGCGCGCGCCGCCGCGACCGCGTCGGGCCGCGGCCCGGCCCTGAGGAGCTGCACGCGCTCGCGCGCGGCGCGCAGCTCGGCGCGGGCGGCGGCGACTTCGTGCTCCCGAGGGCCCACGCCGACCAGGTCGAGGCGCTCGCGCGCGCCCACTTCGTTCGCCGCCGCCACCTCGAACGCCTGGCGCGCGCGATCCACCTCCTGCGCCGCGATCAGGTTTTTGCCGTACAGCTCCTCGGCGCGGCGGAAGTCGCGCTGCGTCCACTCGCGCGTCACCTGCGCGTTGCGAAGCGCGGCCCGCGCCTGCTCGATCTCTTGCCGTCGGGCGCCCGCGAGCAGGTCGGCGAGCTGCGCCTCGGCGCGCGCCGCGCGCGCTTCCGCCTCCTGGATCTCTTCGGGGCGCGCGCCGGCGAGGAGGTCGCGCAGCTGGGCCCGCGCCGCGGCCAAGGCACCTTCCGCGCGCCGCGCCTCGGCCGAGAGCTCGTCGGCGGCGAGCCGCGCGAGCACGCGGCCGCGCTCCACACGCTCGCCTTCGCGCGCGGCGAGCTCGGCGATCCGTCCGGTGATCTTGGCGCTGACGTCGACCTGCGTGCCCTCGATGGTGCCGGAGAGCGCGAGCGGCTCCTCGGTGCGGAAACGCTGGAGGGCCCCGGACGCGACGAACGCGACCGCGACCAGCACCATCGCGGTCACGCCGAGCAGGAGTACGCGCCGCGTCACTGACGCGGCAGCAGGACGCCGACGTTCTTCAGCTGCTCCTTGAAGTACGTCCGCGCGACGCGCTGCACGTCGGCGGCGGTCACCGCGCGGATGCGCTCGAGGTACTTGTCCTTCTCCGCGTAGCCGCCGAGCAGCTCGAAGCGCGCGAGCAGCGAGGCGCGGCGGTGGACGGAATCCTCCTGGAAGACGAACGCGGCCTCGATCTGGTTGCGCGCGCGCTGCAGCTCGACGTCGGTCACCGGGTCCTTCTCGAGCTTCGCCATCTCGGCGAGCAGCTCCTTCTCGACCGTCTGCGGGGTCTGGCCCGGCATCGCCGTGCCCCAGAACCAGAAGAGGTTCGGGTCGAAGGCGAACCAGGAGTAGTCGCCGCCGGCGTCGAGGGCGAGCTGGCGCTCGTAGATCAGGCTGCGATAGAGCCGCGACGAGCGCCCGCTGGAGAGGATCGTGGAGAGCATCTCCAGCGCCGGCGCGTCGGCCGACGTCTGGTTCGGCACGTGATAGGCGAGGTAGACGATCGGCAGCTGCGCCTCTTTCTGCACGACCACGCGGCGCTCGCCGTTCTGCACGGGCTCGACCGCCGTCACCGCCGGCGGCGGAGTGCCGCGCGGGATGCGTCCGAAGCGCGCCTTGATCTTCTCCAGCAGCTCCGGCGCCTTGAACGCGCCCACGGCGACGATCAGCGCGTTGTTCGGCACGTAGTAGAGCGTGTAGAACGCGCGGATCTCCTCGGGCGTGATGCGTTTGAGGTCTTCCATCCAGCCGATGATGGGCTGCCCGTACGAATGCGCGCGGAACGCGAGCGCGCCGACCTCCTCGCCGAGGAAGCCGTTGGGATCGTCCTCGGTGCGCGTGCGGCGCTCCTCGATGACCACCTGCCGCTCGGACTCGATCTCCTTGGGGTCGAGGATGAGGTTCTGCATCCGGTCGGCTTCGAGCTCGACGACCAGGTCGAGCTTGTCCGACGTGATGTTCACGTAATACGACGTCACGTCCTGCGAGGTGAACGCGTTGTCCTGGCCGCCGTTCTGCTCGACGAGCCGCGCGAACTCGCCGCGCGGGTGAGTGGGCGTGCCCTTGAACATCATGTGCTCGAGGAAGTGCGCGATGCCGGTGTGGCCGCGCGACTCGTTCCGGGACCCCACGCGGTACCACGTCTGGAACGTGACGATCGGGCTCCGGTGATCCTCGAGCAGCAGCACGCGCAGGCCGTTGTCGAGCGTGGCCGCGACGACGGCCGGGGCCTGGGCGCGCGCGGTCTGCGCGGGAACGGTCACCACGAGGAGGAGCAGGGCGACGAGGACGGCAACGCCACGCATCACGCGCTCGATTATATAATCCCGTCCATGCGGTTCTGGGCTGCGCTCCTCGCCCTCCTGCTGGTCGTGCCGCCCGCCGCCGCCGCGCCGTGCGCCGAGCCCTTCACGACCCTCTTCGAACGGGTCTCACCG